>Ga0208161_1000145_pt1 | contig 38431 bp, 35 predicted proteins | sample CB_VirMetaG_3_FD_184538 | JGI IMG/M metagenome (GOLD analysis project Ga0208161, IMG submission 184538) | Freshwater to marine saline gradient viral communities from Chesapeake Bay - CB_1508_1S Viral MetaG (SPAdes) (version 4) | ecosystem: Environmental > Aquatic > Marine > Coastal | place: USA... | reverse complement strand
CCTCGCTTTGGCACTCGCTTAATACGATCTTGCTTGAATGAACGGAATACTGAGGGAACTCCCTTGATAATCTCAAAGCAGTCTACCCAGTCAGCACCAGTAAGTGTATTGGTTGTAACGCCCATAAACTTAAACCTAGCACCCCATTCACCATGCACTTTAATTATATCACCTTGCTGCACTGGAAAACCGTCAATTTCCATATATGGCTCAGTTACAAAATAGCTTGGCTTTACTACTGCCCTTTTTCTTCTACCCATTTCTCTCCTTAGCAATTTTTAATAGAACAAGGTATCCAATTAAATCGTCAATATCATTGTCTCCAGGGTATTCCATGCCCCTGGCAAAACGAGAAAGCTTGTCATCAATACGAACTAGCAGCTGCTCAATAGCATTTGACTTTGAAAAAATGCGTACGGGGTCTAGTGCTGAATCTCCGTATGCTACGTTCTTTTCTTGCAGCATAACGCTAATGTCTTTGCATACCCTAGCAATATCATTCTGCGTTGTTAACAACTGTCGGCTCTGCCTTTCTTGCGTAGCATCGGTTACAGGTCGTATATGTTAGCCCAGTATATGGGCAGGAAGCAACAGAAGTGTCTGTGTGCTTACAGCCAAGTGCTTTAGCCCGTGCCCTGGCTACTTTAAATAAGTGTTTAATAATTTTCATTTATCGTTTCGATTTCTTAAATCCAAATTTAGCAAGGTATACATATATTGTTTCTACGCTAGTTCCGCACTCTTTTGCAATCTCCTGCGGAGTCTTACGATCAATAATATATCTTTTACCTAGCCATGTTTTATTTGTATATAGTTTAGCAGAAAATGAAGTCATTGTCAATACCCTCCTAAGTATGATGAATTATGTAATGCCCTATGGCTATGGCATCTGCAATATCATTATCGTCAATACTAACATCATAGTTAATATTGACAAACTTAATTGTTCTCTGTTTTCTAAATTCTCTTTCATAATTTTTATACCAAGAGGCCGACTTGTCTGGGTACTCTTTACGGATTTCTAGCTTTTCTGATTTAGTCAGTGCCTTGTTTCCAATTCCGTTCTGCCAGGTTATGGGTGGCACCCCCAAACAATTTTTAATTTTAGCAGACGATAGCCCCGCCATGATTGCACCCTGAACCATAGATAGCTCTGACATGGTCTTTGGGCTATTCATAAAAACAGCTCTTTCCATTACTGCAGTGTGTATCCAGTCATGCTCAAACTCTCCTAAAATTAGGTTGTTTATATTTGAAATTTTTTCGTATATTGTTTGTCCGCCAAAGCTTATTTTTCCGTATCTCTCTAAATCTTCTCCATCAAAGATTGCATAGGCAAGATTGTTTGTGCTAGCATCTATGGAACAAAGCCTAGCCATCTTTGCTCATTCTACGAATGTCTCTTAATGCACCCTTAACATCTGGTGGATTGACAATACATTTTACGCACAAATCTTCGTCATTGTATACGGACAGCTTGCTGTCACAGTTTTTGCAAGTCTTAGGCTTTTTGTGTTGCTGCTTTCTTCTATTGGCGATATATCTATCAGCAATTTTTTCTTTAGTAGCCTCTTCTCGGCACCCTGTTGAACAATATATTTGATAAGAAACTTCTGTATCAAACTGTGTATCGCACCACTTACAATATTTGGTTTTCATCTATCGGCTCCAAGGAATTAATCTTTGTCTCTCCCTTGCCAGCCTCATCGCAAACCGCCCGAATTGGACAGGTTTTGCAGATCTTGGAATTAGACCTATAGTTCTTTTCTGGAAGCTTTTTGTCCTCCCAGGCCTTGCGAACTGTCTTCATCCAGTCAAATGTCTGGTTTACCCACTTGATATAATAATCGCTAGCTTCTACTGGAATAACTAGTAGATCATGATTATTTTTATTTTCATAAATAAGAACTGCCTTAGTCTTATTAAGAATTCTCATATAAATTAGTAGCTGAATTAGGTGACCAGTTTTTGGTTTGCCCACCCTCTGTCGATACTCAAAGCCCTCCATGGGCATAGTCTTAATTTCTCCGAGCAAGTCTTCGCCTGCCCAATCAAGAATTACATCGCCAAAGCCAAAGATTGGTGGGTCCTCCCACGTAACTTTAAACTCAGAGTCTTTAAGAATGCCTGCATCTTCCATGGCTTGCTGAATACGCTCATGTGACTTGGTACCAGATGTCATGTTAGCACCGCCATAAGCATCTGCGTTATCCGTAAAGTCGGCTCCCTCAAATGCTAAATACCAGTATCTGGGGCACTCGCCATGGGAAAATGCTATTGTGCTAGGGGCAAAAGTTTTCTTTGTTTGGAACTTGGTCCCACGCTTGGCAACATACCCATAATTAATTTTGTCTATTAGCTCTTGGGTATTTAAAAAAGACTTCTTTTGCTGAGCAGAGTCTGCCTTTAGCATTACTTGCTGTAGTAAATTTTTAGCCATCATGTCTTAACGAGTTATATACTTTAGAGCTGCAACAAGGTCATTGACTGCTTCTGCTGTTGTAAAGTATATATTTTTCTTCGCCCGATCTCCCTTTTCTACATTGACCATCCAGGTTGCCCTTAGTGACATCTTAGCTGCAATAGCCTGTAGCCTAACAATTTCAAGTGTTGCTACCTGAATTGGAATATCTGGCTTTAAGATTAGCTTGGCAATGGTGGTGAGTGCCTGGGTTAGCTCTTCATCTTGCATGAAGTCCGCTATCTCAGACAGCCCATTAATTTTATCTATTGTACTTGTTTCTTGTTCCACCATTATATTATACCACGAACTCAGACTCTATAATTTTTTGCTTCTCTGTGCTTGTCACATTACCCTTGCCAACAAACCATGGAAGCAGCTCATAATACAAATCAATCAAAAGGTTAACGTCCTGTACTTGATACTTCTTCATTTCCTTCCAGGCTTTGTCATCGCCGTCCATACACTTTAGCCACAGGCTAAACCCAGAGTGCTTTACCTTTGCACCTACCCCAAGTCGCTGGGCAACATAGTCAAGCTTGTTTGATGGAAAAGCAAAGTTTGCTTTTGTTATAGACATAAGATCTAGGTCCTTTACTGGAGAAGGTGGCTGCATGCCATTCTCTAGAAATTCTCTGTTGATGTGCTTGTGGTCAAACGCTGCAGAGTTCCACCCCACCAAAACATCAGCTTCGTCCATAAGCCTGTGAAGCTCTTCTAGCATTGCCTTCTTTCCATCATGATGTACTGACTTAAAGATTACTTGCTTTTTGCCTAGCCACCTTGCACCAAAGCATAGCATCTCTGTCGGCTCAATGATCTGATCAATAGTGACATTCTGATCCCAGAGTCCCCAGACATACGCTTTAATTGGTGTTGTTTCAATATCTAGCATTAGTATTTTTTTCATTTTGATTCCTCAATAAGCTGCTCCAATAGAGAGAACTCTATAATTGCAAGCCTTGTCTTCCTGATTCCTTCTCCCAGAACAACCACGATTGCGGGGTCATTCTTATTTTTCATTGCATCGGTTACGGCCTTTGCCCAGTTGTCCTGGTTTACAGTGAAGCCTTTTGGATACTCCTTAAAGTCAACGGTAAAGTTTTCCCAAGTGGCATCGCCTTTCTTGGTATTACGACCAGAGTTTTTATGTTGTCTAGCTCCAATTCGTTTACTTTCCGCTTTCTCGCTCATAATCTTTCTTTTTCTTTTTCTTTACATCCAAGCTAACTTTGGTAAGGTGCTTTTGACTGCACACCCACGTTAACTCTTTTGCTTCTATATAGTGCCTTAATGATTTTACCACTTCCTTGCACGTGTGGCAAGGAAATTTTCCTGGATGAACCTCATACTTATTGCTCATTTAATAGCCCAACTAGCTTATCTCGATACTCTTTATTTTCTTTTACATACTTTACAAAAGCATCACGGCCCTGAATCTTTTCGCCATTTTCTAGCTTGTACCAAGCACCCGTACGCTCTACGAGTCCTAGCATTTCTGAGGTATCTACAAGATCTCCTACCGAGTCTATTCCGACATGGTCTCCCTTAAAGTAAAAGTCATACTCAGAAGTCTCTCCTGGAGCAGATGTTTTAGAGTTTGTAACTTCCCACCTAACACGCCTACCCACCTTTTGTTCAATAAGCTTGTCTCCTATCTTTATCTTGCCCTTGATGGCTTGACCATCAGAGTTAGAAGAAAATAATTTAACAATTGTTGAAGACATAAATTGGGTAGAGTTTCCTCCCGTTGGCATTGGCTGTGTGTACATTGCCTGAATATTATTTCTAGACTGAGAGATTGCTACAACAAGTGCAGGCTTGTCCCTATTATTGGCCCAATTAATCATTAGCCATGCATGGGATAGGTCCTTAGATGTCGCACCAATCTGCTTAGTATTTTCTAGTGCCTTTAGCTCATCAGAGTCTTTCTCAAAAAACACTGCTGGCAAAAGAGAGCTAATACTATCTATCACAATCATATCTACTCCAGCATTGATTAGTGCAATTACAACATTAGTCATGTCATTAATACTGCGAGCTTCTGAATAGATAAGCTGTTCTGCATTTACCCCCAACTTTTTTGCCCACTCTTCGTCATACGACATTTCAGCATCAATCCAGGCACATAGCTTTCCTTCTTTTTGTGCCATAGCAACTGTTTGAAGGCAAAGAGATGACTTGGCAGATGCCTTGCTACCCCACAACAGAACTAGCCTGCCGTATGGAAAGCCCCCTCCTAGTGCACGATTTAGGCCTGCACTGGGTGTTGGTTGGAACTCTGTTGAAATTCCGATTGCTGGCTGGACTTTTGCCCTTATCTTAGGGTCTAGCAAAGCCATTGCTTGTTCAATTGTTGTCAATTACATCCTCCAATATGACCGTTCCGTCTTTTGTTTTACCTAGGCTTAGGTTGTATGCCTTGCCCTCTTTAATTTTCATATATGCCTTTGGAAATGCTGTGGGAAATACTGTTATTGAGTGTAGCTCCCTGGCAACATCTGCCACAGTCATTGATGCCATTTTCTTCCCAGCCTTTGTTGTGCGTGACTTAAAAGATACAACAAAAAGCTCATCTTCTTTATACGGCAAGCTCTTGTAGTTTAGATATCGAACCAATGCCGAATCTGCCTTGCTTATCTCGTCTGCAGGGACATAATGCACAATGCGATTATCAGTAGCCAGTAACAGGTACGTACGGCCTGGCTCAATTTCAGTTTGCTCTTCATCAAATATTCCTATGCTTCCAGTTTTGTCAAGAACTTCTACTCGTGACCATCCCTTGCCACGCTTAATGCTTTTGACCATTCCCATTAAGATAAAAGATCCCTTTTCTTCAAACTCTTCCACATCATTAATAAATGCATAATAGTGCGGTGGAACAGAGACATTAAACTCTGGAAGGTTTAAAAACTCATAAAGGTTAGTCCTTACTTCATCATCGTTCCTAGGGTTATCTTCAAAAGTTGCTGCACCAGTTACCCTCAATGCTTGCAATGATCTTGTGTTTACTCCGCTACCCTTTTGCATAGTAAACTCTTCTAGCTCTTTGTATGACTTAAATGGACGCTTTGCCAAGAACTTGCTGGCAACATTATCTGAAATGTACTTAATGCCAGTAAGTCCAAACCGAATGCCCTTGCCTTCAATCTTAAAGTCTGCATCAGAATCATTTACGTGTGGCAGCTTAATAGAAATGCCCATACGCTTGGCCTCAATCAAATACTCGGTGCGTGCGTCCTTATCTTTTTCATTCTTAAGGATAGAATATATAAACTCAAGTGGATAGTATGTCTTTAGCCATGCCGTCCAATACGAGAGCGTAGAGTACGCCACAGCGTGAGACTTATTAAACGAATACCCAGCATGGGCCTCAAAATCAGACCATAAATCCCTTGCGAAATTAGGAGTGAGATACCTTGAAGCACCTTCAACAAACTTTTCTCTAAATTGATCGAACTCTTTTGCATCCTTCTTCTTTCCAATAATCTTACGAACCTTGTCAGCCTCTGCCATTGTCATACCGCCAAGGTTTACACAGGCTTGCATAACCTGCTCCTGGTACAAAATACACCCATAAGTTTCTGAAGTAAATTCTTTCATAACTTGATGGTGATAGCCGATATTCTGCTTGCCCTGTTTACGAAGAATATAGTCCTTACCAATAGTATTCATTGCACCTGGGCGAACTAGTGCATTGGAAGCTGCAAGTTCTGCAAAATTCTTTACCCCCATCTTGACAAGTAGGTTGGTATAAGGCGTTGCTTCACACTGAAAAACACCCTTTGTAAAGCCGTCAGAGAGCATCTGGTAGACTTTTGGGTCCTCCATGTCTATAGATAGTAGGTTAATTTTCTTATAGTGTCTTTGCTCAATAATATCTAAAGTGTCTCTTAAAACTGATAGTGTTTTAAGGCCTAGTGCATCAATCTTAATAAGACCGATACGCTCTGCCTCTTCCATGTCTACCCCTACTACTGGGATTCTTTCTTTTGTACCTGGAGCCGTACGAGTTTCCATGGGAGCATACCTAAAAATAGGATGCTTAGAGGTAACAACACCAGCAGCATGTATGCCAGTCCCACGAATACGCCCACGCAGTTGATCGCCATATTTTTCAATCTCTGGATATTTTTCTCTAAACCACGCTGCTTGTTTTGATGTACAGTAGTCATCCCAAGTGTCCACCACCTTCATTACTTTGTTAACATCCGTTAATGGGATATGTAGAACACGTGCAATATCACGAACAACACCCTTGTCTTTAAACTGCAAGAATGTTGCAATCGATGCTACGTGCTTATATTGTCTAACCAGATAATCTTTTACTTCATCACGACGGGAGTCTTGAATGTCTGTATCAATATCTGGAAAATCATTACGCTCTGGATTAATAAAACGGAAGAATAGTAGTCCGTGCTTAATTGGATCAATGTCGGTAATCTCTAGTGCATAGCAAAGCAAGGAGCCAGCAGCTGAGCCACGGCCAGGACCTACAATAATTCCCTCTTTCTTTGCCCAGGCAATCATAGAGCGAACAACCAAAAAGTATGGGCCAAAGTTTTTGTCTTTAATTACTTCAAGCTCTTCGTCTAGCCTAGCCACATACTCATCACTAAGGACTCCACGTTTTTCTAAACCAGCCATGGCTAGCTCCCTAAGTTCTGCATCAGGATTTTGATATTGTACTGGTAGCAGATCTAGGTGATCCTTAATCCCGTAGTCTTCAATCTTGTCTGAGACTTCATGAGTTGCTAGGTACATGTCTTCTCTGTCAATGCCTTGTGCTTTCATTGCACTATGCATTTCTTCATCTGAAAGCAAGTGAATGTCAAAATTAGCAAATGAAATCTGCCTTTCTCCGTAGAGATAGTTAAGCTTATCCATGAGGTTGTCATACTTTAAAGACTTCTCATAGGTAGCACTCTTTTCCACCTTATTGGCATAAGAGTTAAGGATGAGCTTAAGTTCTTGAATTTCTTTTTGACTGGTATCAGAGTGGTGGCAGTCTGGAGTAACAATTGGAGTTACACCGTACTTATCTGCCAGCTCTAGTAGCTGCTTGTTTACTTCTGGTGGGTTGTGTGGCATTACTTCAATGTAATAGTCCTCACCAAATACCCGCTTGTGCCACTCAATAATTCTCTTGGCCTCTGCCAACTCTTCGGCCTCAATAGCCTTTGCTAGGGCACCAGAGAGGCACCCAGATAGGACTATAAGCCCCTCTGAGTACTTCTCTAGCACCTCGTAGTCAAAGCGTGGCTTTTTGAAGAACCCTTCAGTCCACGCAATTTCGTTGAGCTTGTTAAGATTTTCTAGACCTGTTTGATTTTTTGCAATAACAATAATGTGATTATATACAAGGTCTAGTAGGCCGTCACGAACATCTGGTGCACGCTGATCTTTTCTATCCGTTGTAATGTATCCCTCAATACCAAGAATTGGTTTAATGCCCTTTTCTTTGGCGATACGATAGAACTCTCTGTGCCCAGAAAGTGATCCGTGGTCCGTAATTGCAAGAGACTTCATGCCCAGTTCTTGGGCACGAGTCAAATACTCTTCAGGTGTGGCAATGCCATCAAATAAAGAGTAGTGCGTGTGGACGTGAAGGCCGTTATAGCTCAACCTATCTCCTACCAGTCAAGATTTGAAGAAGTGACTGATGGAGCATCAAAGCCGAGGTAGAATGCCTCTTGCTCTGCGTATGGAATCTTGTTTAGTGCAGACTCCAATGGGAATGGCTCAATTCCATCCCATGTGAACGGCTCCTTGTCTGGAGCTGTTGGAATTAGAGTATAGTTGGTCTCAGTTCCCTGGCCATTTCGCTTTAGCTTCCATGTAACATTAGAAATGCTTCCAGTATCTAGAGCATACTCACGAATTGTATTGAATACAGACTGCTTGCTTACACCCATTGACCAGATGGCAACGTAGGGATCTTCAAGGCCGTCATCAACAAGAACGTTGCAGTAGAAGCGAAGCTTTGACTTCCAGCCAGAGTTTGCCTTTGGGTCCTTGCGGTACATCTCCTCAGCAAAGTCACGGCCATCGGTATCCATTGTATCTACAGCCTTACGCTTGTAGTCCTTTGGGTTCGAGTGCTCCTTTACTACAAGTGCGAGACCTCGATTGTCAGCATAGCTAGCACTATCTTCGTCTAGCTCTTCAATAAAGCGAATCTTGACAGACTGACCGTCTGCAAGCTTTAGCCAACGAACTCGTGGCTTGTTTTCATCATATCTTGGCTTATCAAGTAGTGCATTGATATTCTTTAGCCCTTTAATTACACTCATTTTTTTCTCCTGTTTTTTGGTTTTTTATTTTAGCATAGACATTATGGAGTTGTCAAATGATGGTTTAAGATTTTTAATATCTTCATCGCTCATGTCTCCGATGTCTTTGTATCGCTGGTCCAATTGTACCACAGATACCCTTGAACGTAAAGATTCAAGGATCTTATTTTTCATGTTACCGCCCGCATCATCATTGTCTGCAACTACGATAACACTATTAAAATATTTTTTCAGCAGCTCTATTTGCTTGTTCGACACGTTTGCCCCCAGAGTAGCAACTGCTGGTATGCCACATTGATCTAGACGAATAGCATCAAACGATGACTCTACAATGTAGACACTATCTTCTGACTTGATCCTGTGCAAATTAAAAAGTATTTTAGCTTTTGGTAGGCCTGGAGTATTCTTAAATACCTTGCCCTCAATAGACCTGCCAACAAAGCCTACCAGGGTGCCGTCAGGTGCATGCACTGGAACAGTTACCATTTGTTGCTTTTCTGAGAATCCTAGCTTAAATTTAGACATAGACTCTTTAGTAATTTTACGGCCTGCAAAATAATCTATAGCAGTTTCTGAAGCAGAAGCCTGAGACGCAAGCCTGCTAACCATTTCTTGGTCAAATGCCTTATACTCTGGCTCTTCAACAAGCTTTTTATTAAGCTGTTCTACTAGGCTATCTTTTGACTCTTTACTTTTAATAAGTCTGGCTGCTTCAAAGTATGACCTACCCGACACGTGCATAACAAGCTCTATAAGTGTTGAAGTAACGTGACAGGAAAAGCAAAATAGCATACCCGTTTCTTTATTTACTTCAGCTGCTGGTGTTCTGTGATTGCTGTGGAATGGGCAGAAAATTAAATAGTCAGCATCTAGCTCTTGGGATATCTCGATACCCGAAGCGGTAAGGACTCGTTCGACTTGTCGGTCTGTGAAGAAATCACGTCCGTTCCGTCTATTCCTATTATCCATTCTGCTCTCTTCTTTCCCACATAAGTTCCATAAACACTAAGCTCAAAGCTAAAGCTATTAGACTCACTATTATAGCTGATAGTAAAGTCTGGGTCAATGTCTAATCTCGGCACATAACCCGATAGCTTCATCTCTATGCCAAGAATTCTCTTGTATTCTTCGTGGAGCCTTCCAATTTTGGAATCGTCCTGAATAATACCGTCTAGAGAAAATCTCTTGATTGCCTTGTGATGTATGGTGTTCATACAGTAAATTATAACTAATTATCTTCATAATCCTTGTACTTATACCATCCTTTATCAAAATCTACCTGGACCAAGAACTCTCCCATAAAGCCATTGCGGTTTTTCCTAAAAACACACTCTATAATGTCTGAGTTTGGTGCACGTCCCAGGGCCATTACCCAGTCAGCATCGTAGGCAATCTGCCTAGACCATGCGGTTTGGCCAAGGGTTGGCACGGTATCTAGCTTGGTAACATCATCTGGTGTTGCTGATGAGATGGCCATGATTGGCACCTCTTCAGAAATAGCCATAAGCTTGAGCTCACGAGATAGGTTCTTCATACGCACCGTCTCGTTATCGGACTTCTGGTTTGGAGACATCAGCTGTAGGTAGTCAACAATTACGAAATCTGGGCTGTATTGATCAATCTTTCCCCTCAATACAGACGGGGTAATATCTCCTCCAGTATCGTTTGAAATAATGTGGAACTCTGGCTTGCCAGCAAGCTTACTGGCATGCCACTTTTTCAAATCATCTACATCTACTTGCCCAGAGCTTAGCTTTCTGTGTGACCATAGGCCTTCACCCATAATAGTAAAGACACGATTACGAACCTCTGTCTCGCTCATTTCAAGGCTAATTACTAGTGGCGACTTGCCTTGCTTCCAGGCCTGCACTGCAAAATATAGAGATAGCCAAGACTTTCCAATGCCTGGGTATGCAAGAAAAACTCCTAGCTGGCCTGGCTGAATGCCTGCTGGCAGGTAATTATCAAATCCTGGTAGGCCTGTCTTAATTCCAGTTATGCCAGTTTCAGCTAGTCTTTGCTGCTCCTGATAATAGGCAACGGCAGATTCAAGATCTGTGACATCAATATCCCTAATAACAGCAGTGTTTTTCTTAAGCTCTGAAGTTTGGGTAATTAAGGTTTCCAGAACCTTGGCACCTTCTCCTACCTGGACTTCTGAGGCAGCACTCATAAGGATAGACTTAAGGCTAGAGTTTAGGTATTCTGCCTGTAGCTCATCAAGGTGATACTTGGTAGAACCAGTATTTTCTATAACCTCAAAGTCTCTAAACTTTTCAAGCACCAGAGAGGTTGGCGGAACTGTGCCATTGTTGTCAAAATATTTTCTAATAAATTCCCAGACATCGCCGTGGGTTGCCATTAAATTATCTGCGTTAGCTTGTAGCATAACGTGCACTTGCTTGTCATTTAAGACTGCAGATATTAACTTAGATTCTGTGCTACTCATACCCTACCCCACTTTACTTTTAGCCAAACTCTCTCATGAATGTAGTATAACACAAAATTGATTGTGTTAGAAACTATGGTGAGAGAAGTTGCAAAGGTCAGACTTGATGTCATTGCATACCCTACGCCAAAGGTGCTAATAACAGCAAGCACCCTCCACGTAATAGACTTGGCCCATGATCGTCTCTTTTTAATTTTCACTCAACCACTTCCTTGCCTGCTCACGTCTCTCTTTTCTTTCTTTTAAATCTTGCCTATACTGTTCTTGACGGTCAATAATATCCTGGGCATAGTTAGCAAAATACTTCCAGTTTGGGCTAGGGGATACGTCAAAGTAATATTGTAGTAGGTCGTAGCAGACTTGTAGACCATATGAGTCTACTAGGGCATCTGCTGCCCACTGTTCTACATTAAGATTGAGCTGAGGCTTTGCCTCATACTTAATAGCATGAAGCTTACTGTACCGACTTAGCAAAGCAAACCGCTCTTTGCGGTCTGCCACTACTTAGCCTCTAGCTCGCCCGAAGCCTCTTTTACCTTTTCTGCAAGCTTTTCTTCTACAAAAGCATATACACGATCAAAGGCTTCGGTAATGTTTTCGCCTTCACGCTTATTGTCTGCAATCTCTAGGTCCACCCTAAGTGATTGGAAATTGCCAAGATTTAGCGTATAGCCAAGTCCGACCTTGACTCTTGTATCTTCGTTATTCATACCCATTCTTTCTGTTAAATAGATTCAGACCATATTGGAATAAATCTACCATCTTCAGTTCTAGTATACGTTAGTATACCATCTCCCATTCTCCGTGTCAACTCTTGTGGAGAAGGAGTTATATCATTTGTGATTAGTCCATCTTTACGAGGCCTGCCCATATGATAGGTAGCTAGTATATCACGAATTTCTTTTACTTGCATCTCAGAATAATAACTTCTTACTTGCCATCCAGTAGATCCGCCTTTTTGACTACCTGTTGGATATGGGATTACACCACGCTTCATTAGTTGAGGCATATACTTCTTATGTCTATTAACTAAATCCGCTGTTTCTCCAACAGTGTACGCACGCTCCCTATTCTTTTTAAAATCCGAGACCAGGCAACTTTCAATTCTATCTTGAATAATATTATAAACAGACATAATTCCATTAGACCTATTAAGGTGATGAATGCGTACCAAATCTCCATTTAAAAACCATACCTTTTTATTGCCAGGGATGACGGGGGCATTGTTATATTCTTCACGACTCCTAAAGCCATTACGATTTGCCATGGTCCTTCCTATACTGGAATACCCACAACAATTAAATTAATAGCAACAGATACGTCACCACTTGCGTTAAACCTAACAGTGCCTTCAACCTTTGAGGTCGTTACCGTTTTAAGAATTACTGACACATTTCTACCTGCTGCCGTATTGCCAAAGTTTACTGGAGTTGCAGTTGCAATGGGTGCAAACTTAAATTCGGCAGGAAATTCATACGAAAAAGATTTTTCATTACCTGCAGTCACTGTGCTGCCACTAGCGACTTCGATATAGCCACCAATGATTCTTGACTCTGAGGTTTTTACGCTTTGTTTTCCTGCACCAGATCCTGGTGTATCTACCGTTACATATTTGTAGGTAGACGGCGAAACCTGGCTAGAAAGATCGTTTAGGGCATTGGCAAGCGTGTATAGGTATGCCACGTCTAGTGGTTGACCACGTTCTGGTAAAGGTACTTTTGCCATGCTTATCTCCTATTATATTATATCAGAACTGTTTCTGAATATATCTCTAAAGTATTGCTTAGTGTTTTTGATGAACTAGCTATTTGAATTATTACTTCAATCTGCGTCGTCCCTTCATTTAAAAAAGAATAATTGTGTATTGAGGTTGTTCCGTGATAGGCTGGCGTAGCACTATCAAATCCTACAAAAACATCATAGTCTGGATATTGTGCCTCATCTCCCCATACAGCATTTGCTACGCCATCTGCATAGATTACGGATCCAGCGACTGTCTGTGGAGCATTTCCAGTAAGCGTTACAATTGGTGACCAGTGAGAGTATCTGTTTCTGTCTTCTGAAACAATTCTATATCTCACTAAATATCCATTGTCTGAATTAACTGGTGGCAAAGATTGCTTTAGCACCGTAGCTTTTTTAATTCCAGCGTCTGCCATTATGCCACATCCATGCTAAATCTAAACTCAATAAAGTTAGTGGTGTTTGATCTTTTAATAATAGTCTCATCATCGGCATTCTTAATAACCGAATATCCCGTTAGTCCATACAAAGGATTAACGTCTGTGATATTTTCAAACCTAGCAGCGTCTAGGCAAACATAAAACTGGTTAGAAGGCTGTCCTTGATAAGTAACAGATGTATATGCTTTTACAATATTTACGGAGTTCCAGGAAAAGCCAGCACTCTTGTATAAATCTTGAAGCTGTCTAGTTACTACGACATATCTATTTGAAGAAAAGTCGTGCTCGTCAGACTCTGTGCCATTGTCTAGATTAATTTCAAGTCTTGCAAACTCTCCTGCCCCAAAAACATCTTCAGAGGCAAACTCCAGCAGTAGCTTAACGTTTTCTGGCACTACTCCAGATGGTGCATCTCCGTCTTTATTAATAACAGAAAATGCTAGCTTAATTTGATCTGTCGGGGCGTTTCTATTAAAGTCTAGGGCTACTCCGTTTAGGTGAATATGATCTCCAGAATCTACAACTAAGTGTCCTCCCGAATCAAGGGACATTGTTGATGAGTCTCCCCTAAGTGCCACAATGTTATTTAAAAATCTGCAACGCTCGTATCTGCTTGCTCTGTCCTGATCAGTAAATACTCTGTTATCGGCATTTGTCTGAAATACTGGAGTATCTTCGCCACGGATAGCTTCGACATCAATAACGTTATCCTCAGCTGGATCAAGGGGCTCGTAAATTATAGGAATAGACGTTGCAGAAGTTGCAGAGTGATATTCCCAGTTTTCGTTTTGAGTAAATGCATAAATTGTCTTGCTATCATTTGTTCCCGCTGAAGGATTTGAGCCTGCCGAATATACACCAACTTCCGATATTTCGTATCTTTCTTCTGTTGGCAATTCTGCCGTTAATACAATTTTGGGGGTTCCATTTTCTGTAACGTATCCTCTTGAAATAATTGGAACTCGGAACATTTCAAAATCTAAAGTTTCTTTAGCTTGTATATTGGTAATTTCAGAAGGACTAAAAGTATAGTTAGATGCTACGGGCTTGGCTCCACAGCCTACCGCTATATAAGAAGCGTAAGCTGGGGCTTGACCAACTAGATATTTGGCCAATATATTTTTTCCTGTATTAGTGATCACCTGAGAACTCCTTAATATATTGTACCATCAAATAGCTCTCCTGTGTTAAGGATTTCAATTTCTACCTGCTCGTCTGGCTGAGCATTAATAATTTCAACAACCAAATTGCCATCATTATCTATGTAGACATTTTTCCCAGCTGGGCCGTTCCCTTCAATTGGCAAATAGTCTTCAAGTTTAATAGAAAAATTTGCAAAGAAAGAGTCAGAGGTATCTTGCAAAGGAACTATATTTTTAGAGTTATACTTGCTAAAAACATAAGCTAAATTTTTAATAGGTTGATAAATAATATTTTGTCCATTTATCGTATCATTACGAGCAATGTTAATTAATTCTTGGCCACCGATGTCTTCAAATATAAGATCGGCCATAAGATCTACAGGAAGCTCTTCCCAATCAAATGTAATTATATCTGGGGTGGCAGGTTTAATGGCAGAAGAAATATCAACACTGCTAATTGATGGGGTGCTTGGAACTGAATTAATTGCCATTATTTTACCTCACTTAAATAAACTTCCATTGATGGGCCATCAGAATTTCTAAAGTAGCTAGTGGAATAAACAACAAATCGAGAATTTCCAGAAGACACCTGCCTTGCTCCCGTGCTATCCTCATACTCAAGCTCTACGATATCTCCTAGCTGTATTGTTGGGTTTGCAAATATTTGAAGTCCGACTGATTTTCTTGGCTTCATTACTTTTGATATAATCCAGCCCATAAGCTCTCTAGCCTCATCTTCAGTTTGAACATATGGCAAATCAAGGCTAAACTCACTAGAGCCATATGTTGCTCTGCTACTTTTAATATCTAGATACTCATTGTTAGATATCAGTGGGGAAACAATTTCTCCATTTGCAGTAATGGCTGGTCTAGAAAAATCTCCCCTATTTTGAAAATAATCGTCTACCGTCAATGTTTCTGGAGATTGCTGAGTAAATGTAATTCCCAAAATTCTTAGATAGTTTCCGCTGGAGGCATCTAGACTTAAAACAGTATCTGTACAATTAAAAATTAAAAACTCTGCACCGTATGATCCAGCAATAAATCCTGATGCTGCATAGCCCTTAATCCCATTAAAGGTTGGGGCTATTTTTGCATAAAGTGCTGGGTAGGCCTTATCATATTTGATGTCAAAGTATGCGACTTCCCTCATGATGCTTCCAAATTCTTCATAGTAAATATTATATTTTGGTGGTTCTGATGGACTAATTCCTGAAAGATAGGTTGCCTGCACCACTCCAGAAAGTGCGTACTTAGAGAAAGCCTCATTTGCATTGACTTCGTCATCAACAATTGCTGGCATAATTGGGGTATCAATTGCATATGAAGTATTCTGAGAATAGTTATTTGCAATTGCATATATGTTTTCAAACATACATCTGGACGAGCCTCTTACAAATACAGCCATGTTGTTATATTTTGGCAATGGGCTTTCATCATCTACAATTGCAATAAGCTTGGCATTAAGATATAAGTAAAATCTTCTAATCTTACCGATGTCTTGATACTCTAGTGCCAGGTCATATACGGTGGGGTTTTCTTCGCCAACCATTCGGGCCTGTCCAGTAAACTTTCCAGTGTCTACAATAATTTTAGAAAGTCCGCCCCATAGTTTTGTTGGAACATTGCTGCCTTGAGTAGTCTTATAAAAAATAATGTTATGTACATTTTCTGCATTATCATATGCTTCAATGTTTGTTTCAGACAATGCAATAATTTCATAATAGTACCCCTCGCCAGATTCTGTAGAAGGATTAAGCATGCAAGCTATACCGCCAGAGCCTCCAGAAATGGTTGTATTTTGCGATGGAGAGTTGCTTTGTAGTGTGTAGTATGTTGATCCACCAACCACCGTTTGTCCTGTGTTTTCATTATTTTCAATTTTTCCTATAATACGCATTCTTGTTCCGAAGTGTACAAACCTATCGGTAAGTGGCTTATTAATATATGTTACATAATTTAGAGCATTTTGATTTACTGTATAGCTAGGCCCATTAACAATAAGTGCTGAAGACTGAATTGTTCCTGGAGCTATAGTCTTTATTTTGCCTACTGCAGAATCTTCTATAAATTCTGTGCTCATAAAGTTTTTAATAATTCCATTTCTAGTTGAGTTATTAGCAGAGACTGGCTCAATTGCAATCCCAGCGTCTTCCTCTGAAACAGATGAGAACAAGTGCCTAGAATCTACTAGTGAAGAGTAAACATTGTTGTCGTCAGTCCAATAAGGGTCTATTCCTGCTGAGTGATGTACTACGCTAGTTCCAAACTGGCCCCTTCCGTGCTTTCTAACTGCTCCATTTTTTAGCCTTGTTGTGCCGTTAACAGTTTCATAATAAGGCTCTGTATATATTTTGACTAGACCAGTTGGATATATTTTGCCATTAAATTTTAGCTTTCCAAAATAATTGCTGTACTCTTGGACGCTTGAAATCCAGACGTTTGTGTCTCCTGAAATTCCAGAGACATTGTACTGAACCGCATCGTACCGAATAACCTCTCCGCTCGAATAAAAATATCCATTGTATCTGCTTATCCAGTAGACTGCTTCTCCGAGATCTATTACATTATCTCGTAGCTGATGTCCACTTACCGACGGCACACTGTCTGATAGATTTGAATTAAGTGGTATTGCACTAAGAACATAGCTAGATTGAGAATTGGTTTGATTATTAATAGACTTTGTGTTCTCGCTGGCACTCACTTCCCACAAGTATGCAGGTTGATAAATCCAGGTTTTTTCTTTATCAACCAATGAGGCTTGTCTTATTGATCCATATGACTTTTGTATGTACCTAGATGTGTAATTAATTTGTCCCCCATTATACACATTGTTGTTATCAGAAGACACTTCAATAATGTTTGCTAGTTTTGAATTAGTTTTATTATTTTTAATAACTCCATCTTTTTCAAAATCTGTAGATCCGTAAAGGGTCGTATCTGTAACACGCTCTTCTAACGATGGCATAATGTAATTTTTATTCATTAAAACAAAGTTGTTATATTCATCAAAGAACATGGCACACTGTGCTGACCTTGCAAGCTGCTCTAAAATAGTTGCAACATTGGTGTCTGGTCCAATAAAAAAGAATGGGATTACAGGGTCAATATCAGAACTAGTCCTTTTAAAGGTATAGTTTGAAAATCCAATAGAGTCTAGCAAAAGAGATACTGCATAGCTTAGTGAAACATCGGTTACTAAGATTTGTGGTGCTGTGATAGATTCAAAATAAAAGAACAGATCTCTTAAAATAAGATTTACAGTTCTATCTTTGCTTGAATAACTGGGGAACCCATCGGAATAAAGTGTCTTAATTGGCACAAAATAATCGTAGTTATCTACTCCAAGGATTACCTCATAGAACTTAAATTGAATATTTTTTGCCAGGTACTGTGACAGAATGCTGTCTTGATTATTTGAATTAAATGAATTGTCGTAGTCAAACAATGTTATGGAGCCAGTGGACGCTAGAAGTTGTCCTACTGGCATTCCAGTAATTCCCAGGTCTGAGGCTGACTTATTAACATCATACTCTATAACATAGTTAGACAGATTTGCTAGCAACCTGGGAGAAAGCTCAATTAAATCAAAGGTTGAATCTACCTTTGTCATTGTTCGTGCAACTACTCGAAGTCCATAAATGTACTCAAACTCCCTATACTGCTCTTGCCCAGTTACTGTGCTAGTAAAAGTGCTTGGCTGATTAAAAGCAGATACAAACTGTGTTTGAGCATTAATTCCATCTTCAGTAACAGACCATCCGTACTGTGGGTTATAAGAGTCATATGAGGTACCATTCCAAATTTTTAAAACTCCAATGTCTGTGGCATTTTGTTTTAGCAAATATCCGTGGCCCAGTAGGGCGGAGTCAGGTAGCATTCTTTCTGATGTAATTTCTGAAATTAATCTAAAAGTGTTTAGGTAAGTCTCAGGTATTTGTAGTCCATAAGAAATTTCTACATAACCATCCGAGCGAATAATGGGATCTCCATTTGCTCTGCTTGAGCTTCCGTTAAAAGAAATTGCCGTGGACCACGATCCGTTTGCAGTTAAGTATTGAATAGACCAATCAGAGGGTACGGTTGCGTTGTCTTCTCCATAGAATGGGTCATTAAAAGATCCTGAGGAGCTTGAGAATGGACCTAAATCGATGTCTCCCACATTAGTTTGCATTTTTACAACAATTTTGTTTGTTGGCACGGGGTCTTTATAAACAACAAATGGTGCTGCATCATCAATATAGTAACTATTTCCTGGAGCTATGTTGTTGGCTATGCCTCGTTCATTGCCCTCTTCTGTTCTATAAGAAGACCAGTATTTAAAAAAATCATTTTTGTGTCCAGGATAGTACCTGGGCCTGCGAGCCATATTAGAATTTGAGTGATGCAAATATTTGTTGTATTCAAAATATCTTGCTTTATTGATTCCAGACCTGGGCCTAAATCTTCCAAAGCAGTCTTCCAGCGAATATAGCAACTTTTCTTTTTGTTTGGCTGAAAGAAAAGTGGTTGGTGTCCCATCGTCATCAACGCCTCCGTCAATTAAAACATCAGCATTTGTTGCATCTGTATAAAAGTTTCCCGTATCTTTTTCATCAAAAGTATTAAGAATGCCAAAGTATTTGGAATCTGAATCTGCTGGCCTATACCGATAGTTTCCAACGGCTTTGATGTTATCAAAATAATTCATATTCCATTCAGCAACAACAAGAGCTTGGCTTTGAATACTACTGCTTGTTTCTAAATGATTTTGAAGAGCCGTATCTCTAAACATTTATACCTCTTCCAAAATCACCGATATGTCCCACAAGTCATGGTTATTTGTACCACGGGTTGCCACCGAATACTTAAAGTCTGCAAAAAAGACTTCAATTACTTCATTATACTGACCCAGCCTATTGTATGTGTCTGTATCAAAATTTGGATACTTGTCGTAGGCCAGATACAGCCAGAATGAGCCAGAGTGGTTTTCATACCAACTTAGCAGCTCATTTCCTCCTGCACCGCCATCAGCAGTAAACTCCTCATTTCTAATTTTATATGATGGTGACTTTCCAGTTACTTCATTGAAATCTGGAGAGCTTGAATAACTGCGAGATGGAAGCATTTCCCAAGATGTGGAGAGTGTTAGCTTATCTGCGATATGATGTGAACGCATTCTTCCATTAATCATTCTTTGCTTATTTTCAATTCTTTCGATTGACATATCTAGTGGTAATCTATTATGATCAGAAAGAATCAGAAACTGATTGTGCAAAGAGGTGTCTGGCTCTCCAGAAACATCGGCACCAATTTCATGTCCTAATGGCACATAAAGTCCTGAGTCGGTCGTTGTTCCTGAGTTGTCTGCCCAAAGCATGGCCTGGGGCCTACCATACTTTTTTCTTCCTGATATATATGATGCAGTAGCCATTAGAACCTATTACTCCTTAACCTTTGAGAGTCTACCCGCTTAATCTGTGTCATTACTGTGCGAGCAATTTCATCGGGGTTTGCTTCAGACTTAACATTTAAGCTCAAGTTATAATTATACACTGACTCAGAAGAATTTGCACCAGAATTCATGGCCTTTAGTTTGTCGACTCCATGTGCCTGCACTGCATATCTACTCATTACGAACTCTCCTGGAGTAAGCATTGCGGGCACAGTGTCTGTTCCAATTGCAAAGCCACCAGAGCTTAGATACTTTGGCTTAACAAGCCCACCGCTTGCAAGCGTATTTTCCCAATCAACTCCACGGAGTGGGTTGTATCCTGGAGCCTGCCTTTGTGGCATTAATCTTTGAAGAACCTGATCTTTTATCCTTGATCCAGTTCTTGATAGCTCATATTGTAGATTTTTTGCTCCTCTTATTGCTGGAGACCTCAACATATCGGTTTTCATCTGCTTTAGTTGCCATTGCCAAGCTGGTGCTATGTCTCTAAATGTTCCAGTCCTTACATTGGATACGCCACTTTGCTGTAAAAAGTTTTGTAGCCTTTGAGCTTCTGACCTTGCAGTGCTTTGGGTTAGGCCTGCCCACTCATTATTGTTTTGCCTTATCGGAACCTCAAACTTTTTAACTAGGTTAAAAAGATTTTTACCATTGTTAATCTGAGCCTCAAGATATGGCAATGAGTATGGTGATACATTTCTTAGCTCACTACTTGGTGATTTAAATTCTCTAAGTATTGCCTGTGTTGCGTTCCTTGAGTCTGTCTTATTGCCTAGCCTAAAGATGTTGGCCCCAGGAGAGAGCCTAAATGTGTCTCCTAGTGTGTAGGTTCCTTGAGCACCCCTTCCAGTCCTTGCTAGTGCTAGCGGTACAAAATCGCTGGCGTTGCTTCCAAGGTTATACATATATTGGTTTGTAACTTTATTAAATCTTGGATCGAACAATCTCAAAGCATTGCCAGTTTGCCCTCCCATTTTTTGTACTAAACTATAGGGAAGTCTGGTGCCAAAAGCGGATGTTATAGTTCCATATATTGGTCTTTGAGATGATGCTGTATTAAGTGGAATGCCCAGTAGGTCGTTTTCTACTTGTCTTCTTGTGGCATTATATCCAGATGGCCTAGTTACAAACTGTCCAACATCTTCTAGGTCGCTTATTGTTCTAAAAGCTCTGTCTTTAATTGCTCCTTCAACGCCACTTGGTGTCATTCCAACTGCGACCCTTGGCTTATTTAGTGTATTTTGAATAATTGATTTTGCAATCATATTATCTATAGCTGGTGCAAGGCTTCTTATGTTAGTAATTCCCTTTAGTGCTGGAGCTGGCAGGCTGTTTAGTGCTATAGCAGCTATTGAATCTATTGTGTCAGAAGTGTCACTGCTAATGCCATATTTAGCATTAAGCGATGCCTGACCAAAGAATAATCTTTGAATGTTGTCCATTGCAAGCTGCATGCCCTTACCAATTGCATCTCCTGGGCTGGTGGGGCGATATGCAGCAAACGACGGGTCTCCTGGTTTTGGCTCAGGCTTAGTTGGCGACTTAAATGAGAATGCCCGTTTCTTATCTGCAGCTAGGGCTGAGCTTACACTTGTTGGCTTGCTTGCAAATGAATTTCCCTTGTCTAGCATTACCTTGCCACCGAAGGCAAATCCAGGTATATGTCCATTTTTGTTGATAAAGTTTAGGAAGTCTACACCGAGCTTGCCCACACTAGATGCCCTGACTACATATTCACCGTCAGAAAGCATTGCAGGAATAGAGTCAGATGTGCCAGTTCCTGGGCCAGAAATGCTGCCCCCGTCTGCTAGAGCAAAGGCACCGCCCTTTGGCGGAACATAGTAAGTTTTGCCATCCATCAATATCGGACGGCCCGTTCTATTCAGCAGCTCTCTTTGTCTAGGGGTTAGATTGTTTGCAGGGGCAGGAGGTGTCGGTGTCGGAATTCCTTCACTTCCTTCAGCGGCAGTAGCCTCTGCAATACCCTTGCCCTTTGGAATATTCTTATTTAGCTCCTCTTTTGTCTTTGGAATGTTGATCTTTTCAAGCTCTGCAGGGGTAGTGTCAGCGATAAGAACTCTTGGAGCGGAACTACTGCCGTCATCATTATTACGAGGAGGATCGGATGGACCAGGGCCTGTGTTTGTAGGAGTTGGGCTTGGAGTTGTTCCACCACTGCCGTCGTTTCCAAGCATTTCACCAGAGGTTGGGAATTTTAGTGAACCGAATCCTATAAAGTTTCCTTCTGCGTCAAACATTCCGCCAAGGAGCTTTAGGGCTGCTATAATTTCATCTTTCCAGGCTGTTGTTTGAGTTACAGCATCTCTAGTGGCAGCTTCGATTGCCCTCCACTGATCTTCTGTCTTGCCGAGATAGCCCTCTGCACCGATTGCTTCTAGTGCCACGTCTCTTGCACGCTCTGCCTCTAGAAGCTGCTTTTCCTGCTTCTCTAAAACATCTTCTTCCTTTTGAGCAATTAGGTCTCTAAGTTCGAGAATCTTTTCTTCAATTTGTACCCTTGTTTGGCCATTTGTGGCAGTGACTCCAGAAAGTGCTCTTTCTCTAGAAGCCTCAAGTGCCGCCTTTTGTTTTTCAAACTGAAGTTCTGCCTGACGTTCACGCTCATCAATAGCTGCCTTAGCTGCTGCTGCAATGTCACCCTGACTTAAAGCATCTGCAATAGTCAGCTTAGCCTTTTCTCCCGCAATGGCATCCTGATTAAGCTCGTTTACCTTTTCTAAAGCCTCTACTCGTTTATCGTACGCCTCATTAATTGCATCTTCTTGCTTAGCAATACCATCAATCAAATACTCAAGATCATCTATTTCGTATTCCCAATTGAAGATGTCAAACTCTGCCTCGTTTATTAGGTCTTGAATTGCACTCATGTTGATGCTGTCTGGGTTTAATCCACTTTGATTAATGCCCAGCTCAAAGTCTAGGTTTACAAGGTTTTTACGATTAGCAAAGAATTCATCAATCTTTCCCATACCTGTGCCCAGGTTAGAAAGGAATCCTTCTGGGGTCATGTTTTCTGCTTCAGCTGCTAGCTTTTTAAATCTTCTAAATGAATCAATTAGATTGTCAAGATCTGCATCATTTGTTCTAGTTACAATTGCATATGCAAGGGCAGCATCTGTGGCAATTTCATATGCTTCTGCGTTTGTTAGTCCTGCAGCAGTTAGGGTATTCATGGCACGAATTGTCATATTCATGTCTGCTACGCCCTGAGTAAGCGAGAACTGGAAATCTCCCAATGCCGCCTCTGCAAATGCACTGTTTAGTGCTTTTCCAGCTTTGGTGACACGAATTAGTCCGTCTTCAGTAATTGTTAAGAACTTTTCACGATCAGCTGTTTCTAGACCATTTAAAAAGTCAATAAATTCAGAGCCGTAGCCCTTAAAGACAAGCTGTTGATTAAATCCAGAGAATCCTTGAAGATCTTGTCCGTCGCCAAGAAGGTTCTTTAAACCAGCAAGCCCGCTAGTTGCATCTATAGCTGCATCTTTAACCTGCTTTAGCTTATTAAGAATGGAGTCTAGAATTGTGCTTCTGGTTCCAGTTCCTGTAACCACTTCCTCTACGTCAGTATTAATTGGGTTATTTCCTAGCAGACCCATAAACCATGCGATAGCATCGTCAAGTAGTGAGCTCTTTTGCCTTTCAAACGCATCTAGGGATCCCGTAAACTTTGGTGCCTTGTCTGGATTTTGTGCCAGATAGAATCCCAGAATGGCTGCTGGGTCTGCCTTTCCAATTGCAAAGTCAACCAAGACTTGGTAGTTAACTTCATTATTTCCATTTGAAAGAACATCCCAGTTATCAATTAGGCCCTTAATTGTTTGAACTGTTCCTGGATCCATATTTGGATATTGGGCAAGATAGTTAGTTAAAACATCAAGTGTTACCATTTCTGGCATCTCATCTGTATCTTCAATAAATTGTGATACTGAATCAATAATCTTTTGGGATCCAGAAGCATCTAGGTCAATCCTTAAACCGTACTCTTGTTCCATGTTTGCAATTTGTGCCAAAGCTTCGACATCATTGTCAAACTCTGTTCCATTATTCATAATGTAATCAATAATTACAGAGTAGTTTGCAGTTTTAACACCCGCTTTTGCAAGTATCTGCAGTAGCTGATTTGCTTCTGCTGTTCCCTCGCTATCTACTAAAAGTTTGTATTTTGCTTCAATGTCAGCATTGTCTTTAGCTGCATTAACTAGATTAGTAACAGTAACTGGATCTAGCTCTCCAGCAGCTAGGGCAATCTGAAGACCTACCTTAAACTCACCGTCTTCCATGCTAGATAGGGACTCTTTTGCCAGTTCTGCTGCTGCCTTAAGTGCATCAGAAGAATTTGCGTATTGAGCATCGATTGCAAGTCCAATTGCATTATTAAATCCTTCTGGATCGACATCTTTTAGGGCCTCAGCTTGCTGAACTAGGCTATTATAGATATCGGCATTTTTTTGCTTAATCTGGGCAAGGCCTGCATCTCTTTCAGCTTGCTTATCAGCAATCTGTTGCTCTAGTGCAAGGCGTTCTTCATCTGTTTTGGCAGCTTCCTTTTGAGCTTGTAGATCAGCTATTTGAGAAGCATATCTTTGTTCAGTTGCATCAAGAATTCCCTGGTTCTGTGCTAACTGTTCTGCACCAAGCTGTACGGCTACTCCCATTAGCTTAGCATTCTCTTCTCGCTGCCAGCCTTCTAGTCCAGCATCTACGAGCGTTTGGGTTTGCGTTGCAGCTATGGCGGTTAATGCTGCAGAGGCCAGTGCTAGTGGTGCAGTTACCCCACCCGCAATTAGGCCAGCAGTTATGGCTGAACCTGCTATTGCAACCGCACTAGCAGCAGATACAGACAAGACATTATTTCTAAATGTGTCTAAGGAATTTTCGGTAGCTGTTGAGAAAGCATTTTCAAATGCCTGAGATTGCTGGTCTACAGAGTTTTGCTGAATATTTAAGGCAATAGTTAATGGATCGGTAAGCAGGTTTTCTCCATTTGGTCCCATCAACCTATTAAGTTGTCCATTTACTGTAGCAGTTATTGTAAAGTCTTTTAGTTCAGTACTTAGTGCTGCTGCTATGCTACCAGCTTCGGCCTTTGTTAATGCACCCTGAAGAACTGCATATGCAAGCTGGTTTGCAATATTTTGCCCAACCTCAAGGCTGGAAGCTCCGCTCTCAATTTGAGACTTGACATCTGCCATCATTGACTGGCCGAGCTCTGACCCTAGGAATTCTTGTCCAAACTGTCTCTTCTTACCTGGCTCACCAGCAAGCTGAGTGGCCCTCTCTTCGTCCAAAATTGATGATGCAGTTGCAGAGCCTGTAAACTGAGCTAGCTCTTCTAGTTTTTTGTTTGTCATAGACATCGCACTAGCAGCGTCTACCCCAGACTTGGCAGCATCTTCAAGTCTCTTATTTAAATACCACATACTTCCTGCAACAGCTGCTAGACCTGCAACAACTGCAACAGCAGGATTTTTAAGCATTGGCAGCATACTAAGAAGCAACGAACCCATTAGAACATTTTGTCCTAGACTTTGCATTCCTTCTTCGCCACTAAAGGACATCATCATTCCAGCTGTCATTCCAGCACCGCCAGCAACGCCCATGGCCGTTCCTAGAGATGGCCTATTTCCATTTCCTGAAATTAATTTTCTTATTCCATTTGTTTTTTGAGGCTTAAGCTGAGACAGCTCTAGGGCCTTGGCCTCAGAAACAAACCTATTGTTATGACGGAATGTTGTAGCAATTCTTCCATTTTCTGATTGAGATACAGTTCTAGTTACGCCATTTCCAAGATTTTCCCTTAGAAGAACATTAGATACTGGCTTAGGTCTTGCGGGTGCTCGCTTATTTGTAGCCTTTGTTGAAGGTTTGGCTGGCTTTGTTGCAGCTGCTTTTCCTGAAGTTTGTTTTTGAGATGTGGCAGCAAGCTTTCCATAGTCTCCCTTGATAATCTTATTGGCTACCGCTTGAAGCTTTTTGGGATCACCCTTTGCAGCTATCAAATCTCTTTCGGCTGCTGCACGAGCTTCAGGAGGTAGGGCACCAAGAAGTGGTTGAATTTGGGCTTTCATTGCTTGAGGAAGCATCATGTTTGCTTGTGACAAAAATGTATCTGGCCTTCCCATCAAGGTGGCAAGCCTGGAACGAATTCCTTGCGTTCTCTTCTGTGCATTTCCATAATTCTTAACTGGACTAGGCCTCATAGTTCTGCCTTGGTCTGAGGCTCCTTGGGCAAGCTTTCCTGGAGTTCCTGGGCTAAGCCTTAAGTCACCAAATCTATTTACTAGCTTAATAGCACTTCTCTGACTAATGTTAGAAATTTGTCTTTCAGCATCAACTCTGGCTTTCTTAAAAATTCTATACTGATCTCTTTCAGTAAGAGTCTTCTTATTCAAAAGCTTTAGTTGCTGAGTTATGCTCTTGTCAAAGTCTTTTAGGTATTTGGTCAACGTTTTATCAGTTACTGCCGAATATCTACCGCCTTGAGCCGTACCCTTTAAGAACTCTAGGTTTGCTGCCGTTCCAGCACCCATCATTCCTGGATTGTTTCTAACAAATGATCCGAAATCTGATTTTGATACTGCTCCTCCGCCCCTAGTTGTAGTAGCCTGATTAGTTCCAGATTGCATTAATGCTAGCTGTTGTGAATATAGCTTATTTTGTCCAGTCAGGCCAGATATTGCCTTTGTGTCAATATCACTCCTGCTAAGAATTCCCATCCTAATTGCTTTGTCAACTTCTCTACGAAGCATTCTTCTAGCTTCGGCCTGTGACAAAAGGCTAGTTTCTTCTCTCATGTGTGATGCCTGCAGAGTATTCTTAGGATCAAACCACATCCTACTATTGCCTTCTCCAGCTCTTCCTGCCATAAATCCTGGGATACTTCCCGATACCATGCCGTTAATAAGTGGGGCATACTTGTCTGCAAATTTGGTTGGGATAACCGCTTCTCCAGGAGATAGCATTGCTGGAACAACATCTCCTGCACCACGTGGTCCAGGGACAGATACTATGCCCTTGTTGAGCCACAGCTTTCTACCGCTACTTAGAATTGTTGGATCGTTAAAGTACCTATCTTTATATGGACCCTCTGATTGCATTCTGGGAAGCTTTGTTGGAGAGCCAGGGCCCATCCTAAGGGCTGCTCTAATTTTTTGCATCATAGTCAGCTTAGGCATGCCGACACGAACTCCACGAATTCCTGCAGCCTTTAATGCTGTCTGAAGCCCGATTATCGTTTGTGGCTCAGTTGAGACAATTCTCTTGATATCCTTAAAGCTAAACCCTCCAAGGATTTGGGCTTCTACAAAATCGCTCTGCCCCTTTCCAGTTGTTTTTGCAGCTTTAAGTCTTGCCCTACTTAAAGTTCCAAATTTTGCTGGTGTGGCATATTTGCCCAGAGCAGCATTGATGCTATCACCCTGAGTAATAGTGGTTCTTCCACGAAGTGCCCTACGCTTAAGAATCATAGCGATATCTCCATAGCGATAGGTCTTTTGATTCATTACAGACATTGATTGGGCAACATTATCTCTAGCCAGGTATTTTGGATTCATTCCACCAAAAGTACTGTCTGCACCAAACAGCCTGTCTGCAATAGAGGTTTTGCCATACTTAATTTGTGGCAAGTCTCTTTTTACGACGTATCCATATGCTGGACGCAGGCTTGGTCTGGCCGATTCATCAAGCTTGAACAGCTGTTTTTCTGCTATAGCCCTTTGTCCAGTTGCTTCATCAAGACTTCCTCTTGACTTACCGCCAACCTCAAAAATATTTCTATATCTTTTTTCGCCCCTGCCAAGTGCACCGACTAGGTCGTCAGAGAACATCCTTACAGCTACATCTTTTCCAGGTCTCCTTATGGCATTTTCTTTTAGCCTATTCTCAAAAGATGTCTGATTAAATCTTATCCTATCAAGATTTTGACCAGTAAGCCTTCTAAACATCGTTTCGACAACAGTGCCCTTAAAGCGATTTCCAAATTTTGCTGCTAGGCCTAGCTTTCCGAATTTAAATCCTGGAATGTTATCGCCCAGGATTCCCTGAATAAATCCAGCGTACTTCTTTGATTGCTTAGCTGGAATAACCGCCTCTCCAGGAGACAGCATCGCTGGTACGACATCTCCCGCACCACGTCGCCCAGGGACACTCTGGATTCCATCAGCAAGTTTTAGAGCTGGGTTTAGCACCTGGCCCTTGGCTGGAGTTACCCCAACTAGTCTTCCCTGTGCTGTAAGTGCACGATTGTATGCAATAACTAGTTGGTTAATTGCTGATGCCTCAGAAGTAAAGGTGTTTGTTAGAGCAATGTGCTTACTATTAAGTGATGCAGCTACTGCATCTGCTTCTAGCTGCTCTTGTGTCAAATACTGTGTTGATGTTGCAAGATCTGTTGTTCCTAGCTTGCTCTTTTGAAAAATACCGCCCATTGTTACGAACAACTTAATTAAGTTTGCTACACCATTAGCTAGCAAACCAAAGGTCATCAATGCTACTGGTCCGACAACACCAAGAAGCCCTCCAAGTGTCACTATAAAGTTTTTAGTGCCATCATCTAACTTGTTAAAATTATTAAGAAGATCTGTTCCAAACTTAATAAGTGGCGTAACTGCTTTGATAAATGCCTCTCCAAGTGGTGCAAGAGAAACCTGAAGCTCTTCAACTGCTTTTTGAAACTTAAACATTGGCGAGTCTTCTACTCGCTTTAGCTCTCGTTGGGTCAAAACTCTTAGCTCTGCAGCCGAAGAAGCAGAAAGCTTAAGAACTCTTTCTGCCTGAGTACCTTGCTTAATTACATTATCAAATAGTGTAGAAAGACGTGCAAACTGAAACCGCCCGAAAAGAGTTTCGATGGCTCGTGCTTTGTTTAGTGGGTCTAGTGTATCTAGTGCTGTGGCAAGCTCAAGAACTGCATTTTTAATGTTTCCTGCATTTCCTTCAACAATTTTATTAACATTAATATTAAACTGTGCTAGGAATTCTGTAGCCTCTCTTGTAGGATTAATCATCCTAGCAAGACCAGACTTGAGTGCGTTAGCACCCTCTGATGCGTTAATGCCGCCTTCCTTCATTGCTGTTAGGAAGAATGCAAGATCTTCTACGCTACCCCCCAGCTCTTGAATAACAGGGCCAGCTTTTGGTATTGCAATAGTCAAATCTTCAATTGCTGTAACAGTTTGGTTTTCAACAGCATTCAAAAAATCAATTTTACTTGCTAGTTTATCTGCTTCGATGCCAAACGCATTCGTAAGTGCTATCGTAGTTTGCAAAGCTTGTTCTTGCTCTACCCCACCAAGCACCGCTAGCTTTGTTGACTCATTAATTTGTGCAAGTAGGTCTGCACCCATTTTACCCATGGCAGCTGCATCAGCAGCCATTTCCATAGTCTTTTCAACTTGAACACCATATTTTGCAAACTCAGAAGCAAGCTCTTTAACTTGCTCAATCATCTTGTCGGTTTCTGCTGTTGCAGTAAATGTATCACCGTATACTCTTCTAAACTTAATTGCCTGTTGCTCAATTTGCATAAATGATCTGGCAGCCTGGGCACCAAACAAAGTTAGCGGAATGGTGAAACCGACCATAAGCTGGCGACCAGCCCACTGGGTATTCTTACCAAAATTTAGAAGATTTGTAGAACCCTGTCTAAGAAGCTGATTGAGGATGGCCTGTTTTTGTGCTGCTATTGCTGTCTTAGTTGCAAGGTTATCCATGTCAAGAGCAAGTGGCCTAATGGCAATTGCTTTCATTGCACCGTTTGCATCACGGCCAAGCTTGACGTACTGGGTTTGTAGAGTTTTTACTCTTTCACGGGCCACCTTTTCAATGGTGTTAAACTCGTTACTAAAAACTCTAGAAAAAGTTTTAGAAGTTCCTGCAGCATACTTAAAGTATTGCCCCATAGAAAGTTTATTTTTTTCTAGGGCATTTGTAAAAGATTCTGCAGAAGTAGAAACAGTCTTAATGCTAGCTGCAAATTTTCCGCTAGCATTTATATTATTTATTAAATCTTTTTGTATAGTTTGGGCCTGGGCACGTTGTGCTGCCGTGCCCTGGGCCATGGCCAAATTGAAATTGGCCATTTCTTTTTGAAGGAGGCGAAGGCCTGCCAATGCATTTGATACATCGACATTTATACCTATTCTGGCTTCAGCATCAGCCATTCATTAACACCTCCAGTTTTTAGTTACTTGCCAAGCTTGCTGGCGATAGACGTTTCAGATAGCTGAAGTCCTGATGCCTCCTCAACAATCTTATAAACTGTTGGCAAGTCTAGGTTATCCTCCAGTGCCTTTGCATCGGCTGCAAGCTCTGGATTAAATTGTTTCATTGCAATTTGAACGCACTCAATAAGAACGTCCATTGACTTATCGTTATTATCTGCAACCTTTGCGATTTCTTCAAACTTCTTCATAAAATCTCTAAGAAGAGAAATCTTTAGTGGCCTTACTGCAATCTGTGTTCCATCAATTAGGGCAATTGTAGTTCCCTCATTTACCTTAACGGTCATTTTTCCTCCTGTGAATAAATAGGCTCGTGGTTAGTATATTATAGCATAAAAGGCTTATTTTTTTATAGTCTTTCGTAGCCTAGGCCCATCCCAATGCCGAACCCTGCCTTTTGTGCATTTACCCCCTGATAGGCTAGAATATCGCTACCGTCTTGTGCTTGCCCCTTACTAAATACTCTTGCTTTCATTTCTTCCCACTCATTATTTTTACCAGACTGCTTATCTAGATCTACCCCTTGCATAGCTGCTGTAAACTTTTTGTCTTGATAGTCAGCATCTCTTTTAGCATTAAGGGTAACAACGAGTTCTTCCATAGAAAGAGATGATTCTAGCTCGTCATAATCTTTCCAAATGCCCAAAAGAAATACCTCAGACTCTAGGGCTACTATATCTAGCTCGTCCCAGCTTGGCGAATTCTTCTTTGCCTGATCACTAATCTGCTCTTTATTGTCATCATCATTTTTTAAATTAATCCCCGCACAGTATTTTAATATCTCGTATATTGTATTTAAATCCACAATGTCTTCCACTTGCTCAGCTGTTTTAATTTCTGGACGAAATTGCTTCATTGCAATTCTTACACATTCCACTAAGGTTGTCATTGATTCATCATTATTTTTTGATTCTTGAACCAACTTAAATGCCTCCATAAATTCTCTAAGATATTTAATCTTTAATGGAGTAATGTAGAGTTCAGTATCGTCAAGTAAAGTGACAGTTCCTGATTTATATACTGTAGTTGGCATGTATTTATTATATCAAAGAAAAACCCCTGGCACGGCTCCTTTCGAAGCAACGCCAGGGGCAAATCTATATTTGGTTATTATGCAGCTGGGATTGCACGGTCTACGATCTTACCGTAGGAACCTGAATCAGCTGGCAGTAGGCGGAACGAAACTTCGAACATCGAAGGCTCGTCACGCTTTGCAGATACTGTAACATTCTCAATAGAGAGTGCACGATATGCAACGTAGATACGCTCAATTTGCTCGGTTGGGTCACAGTCACCTGTACCTGGACCGACAGCAACTAGACCACGCTCAACTGGGCACTCACCGATGTCACCAGAGTTTAGAACAAGCTCCTGAGAGTTTGATCCAATTCCAGTTCCTGTCAAAGCAGACAGGTCATCAGAGCTACCAGCGATTGCGAAAAGTAGGTTCTCTAGCGTAGCCTCAGCAAAAGCAGTGTTCAGGTTAACCTGCATACCCTGCTTGTAAAGCTTAGCCACGTCGAGAATCTGGTCTACCTGTACCTCACCAAAGTCAGGCTGGAAAGCAAGTTCCAGACCGTTCATGGTGTAACCAACATTACGGAAGTCAGCGTCATCAGAAAGGGTGTCCTTGTAAGATGTCGCAGCTACGTATGCTGGTAGGTCACCGTCAGCTAGCTCACCTGCTTCGTATGTGAAGAGGGCAGCTGCACCAACAATGATGTTAGCATTAGTACCACGTGTATATGCCATATTTATTCACCTCTTTTTTCATATAGAATAAGCGGGCGTGTTTCCTCAAAATAATTATAATGGGCTTTTATGAATTAGGAGCATTTGTAAATATATCATGATACTCATAATCAATGATTATTTTGTTGCCAGCGTACGTCCTTGCTGTTCCAAAATCTATAATATCTCTAGCTTCTTCTAGCTGATAAACCTTAAATCTATGAAAATAAAACTTATTTGATAAAGTTTGTCCTTCAACAACATATTCCTGATTAGCCGCCCACTCATTTATCTCTTCTGCTGTTTCATCTTCACGATCCATCAGCCTTAATACAGATTCTTGAACTTTAATCATATTAAGAGGGCTGTTTGTTTCCGTTGCATAAAAATAATAAAGCACTTGCTCAGTCTTAATGTGAGGAAATGGCTTTCGTCTCATCCTAAACATTCGATCATAAACACACATTACGCCCTCTGGATTTTGAGGGAAATACTCGGTAAGGTTATCGATTGTTGATGGCCCAGTAGGGAAAAACGGAATTGGCTCGCTAAATCCAAGCCCCTCTTGTAGCTTTTCTTGCAGGTATTTATTGATCCATAAAATTGGAGTATTGGTTATTGGCTCAGACATTAGCTAATCCCTCCTACTCCAGCTAGCCATTTATACCCAGCAGATACGCCAGCTGCCTTGCCTCCGCCCTTGAGGCCTCTTGACAAAAATCGACGATATTCCTTTGGGTCAGACAGATGGTCTAGTATACCAGACGCAGACAGGAATGCTTGAGTAAAATATTGATTCATAAATAAATCGAAAGTTCTCTCAAAGCTTCCTTGAACTTCTGCACCTCCAGGGTTAGATACACTGACTGGGCCTTTCGTGAAAACCTGTTCTCCATCAACCTCAAAGGCTAGGGCCTTTGCTCTTTTTGGAACTATGGTTACTGGAATTCCTTGCTCCATAATTCTAGCCTTATCATAAAATGGTGTTTCGCCTGATTTTATAACAGTAGATTGGCGGAATGTTGCACTTACAGAAAGTCCCAAGCCAGTTACTGCATAATCAATATCAAATAGCCTTGCTTCTGGCGATCCTGCCTGATGCCACTCATAAACGTGATGTAGGGCATTGGGGTTAACTCTAGCATTAGAGTCAATAAATTCTTTTAATGCTTGCACAGTTATTGCACCAATTTTAGCCATTGCTACTGGCTTTGCTCGCTCAGCACCCTCAACAAATCCTTTTGTATAGCCTATTAAATTTTTCATATCCTTATTAAAGTCAGTAAGGTCAAAAGTAATCATTATAGATCACCTGCCTGATTCTCTGATCTTCTTAGTACGATTTTGTAATATTCAATTCCCCCGAAAGGTCCTACAAAGGGTTCTTGTGATGCAACTTCAAAAAGTGTTGATCTGCCAGCTCTTGGGCCTGCAGTTTCTAAATAAATTTCATTTCCACTTTTGTCTTTAATGTTGGTAACCAAGACATTTGTAATAGAATTTTTAGAATTGCGATCTCCAATTCTTATATCGTCTTTGATCCTTCCAACTAGAATTTTTTCTTGTGTTAATGCCACGTTTGGCTTAACCTCTTCTTTTAGCGATGTGCTTCCATCAGAAAAGTTACAAGCTATGGATTTATTGAGCATCCAGGTTTTCTTGACATCTCCATAAGCTCCCTGCTCAACTGTTGGGTAGTAAATTTCAGCACATAGGGGAAACATGAAGTCTGTAGAATTGCATGACATTACAAGACTCCTAGCGTTTGAATAGACTTAAGATACTTAGAAAGAATCTTGTCTACAATAATATTGCCCGTCCCCTCGAATACTCCGCTGTTAAACTTAAGTTTAAACTGGTCTGTGTTGTAATCTTCAATATAACGCTTGTAGTATTCAAGCTTACCGCATGAAATGTCGTCTACGAGCAGCTCAGAGGCTCTGACGATGTCTCCAGGGAGTCTCTTGTAGCCATCTTCTACAATGATAATATAGTCTGCTGTCCTAGCAAATCCTCTTGAGTAATAATCAATTACGCCCTGGTCAGAGCTAGCTATCGGAATTAGCAGCGATGCACCCTCTGCTCTATTAATAGCCCCTGCCTCTGTTTCAATAATTGCAGTCTTGTCTTTAGTAATTTCAAAATTTCTTTCGTATTCTGATGCATTTGCAGAGTCATAAATCAAAACATTATTTTCATAGACCTTAAGAACTTTTTTTGCATCACACCAAAGTGGTAGGTAGTCTGTTCCAAATCCAGATGTTTGGATTACCTTTTTACGGTAGTAAAATCCTTCTGTAATAATAGAGTCAATGATTGCACGAGCTAGCTCTTCATTCTTGGCGTACTCGCTAATTTCACTAGCAGTTGAACCGTGATCGTTTGGGTCACTATAAGGCCTTACGATTTCATAATAGTGTTCTTCGTCATCAATTGTAATCTCATATTGTCCGTCATACTGAGACGGAAGAGTAATGCTTACAGATGCATTGCTGTCTGATGTAACTGTTCCCCCAGAAATAGAGAGGTCCGCCATATCCTTAATTGAATAAGAGTATTCAGTGCTAGCATCTGTAACATCAATGCTAACAACTGAAGAATATGACGGAACCCTCAATATTTCCATGGTTTAAGAAAGCCCCTGAATTTCGCTTGGGTCCGCTAGACGTACGCCGTCAAGTGTTGTCCACTTTTCCGCTAGGTCTGCCTCCACGAAGTTGTAGCCTTTCTTGATTCGGCCTACGCCAACCCAGGAGATGTTGCGAGCAGAGTGAACTGCTGCTGTTTCAACCTTTGAAGCTGTCTTTTTAACAGCTGCTTTTGGAGTTGGTCTCTTTGTCTTACTAGAACCAATTACACCGTCTTCGACTGGTGCGAGAACGTTTACTTCATCAGATCCGCCAGTTACCTTAGCGTCAATTACATCCGATGCAGTCTTGCCCTCTTCCTCAATAGCAGCAAGCTGCTCTTCTGTCAAGTCTGTTCCCTCTGGTCTCTCGTAAGGAGTTGCATCTTGTATCATACCATCGCCGTCGCCATCAGTAGCATTGGGATTGTAATCAGTCATCTTGTCACGAATATCTTCTGACATTATTCCTCCTAGAATTTATCTTTATTATACCAGATGTATGTTTAAAGGGGCAGAGGCTGAGTAGCCCCTGCCCCCTCAAGGTTATTTAGTTATAGATTAGGATGCGTCTGCTGCGGCATCTGCCCAAGCAATTGCGTCCTCTTCCTCCCACTGAATACCAAAACGTACGAATACGGTGTACTCAATGGTGTCCTTCTTAGCCTTGTACTCACGGTTTACAGTGATGTCTCGCTGGAAACCCCATACACGGTTCTGAGGGAATGTTAGATCGATGTAACCATCTGGGTAGTAAGGTACTTCCTGTACCTCAATGCCTAGAACACGGGTAGTGCGAGCACCACCGAATGTCTGGTCTGTTCCAGATAGGTAACGCTCACGACCAGCTGGTGTACCAGCAGCACCTGCGTGAGAGCCAAAGGCCTCAGCAATAGCGTCCGCAAGTGTACCATTGTTCTTTACGATACCCTGGAACACGTCAGTACCAGCGTAGAACTTAAGATTGTTCTTAAGTGCACGATACTTACGTGGCATAGCCAGAATAATGTTCTGCATGACCTCTGGGGTCCAGCCATCGTTGGTTACTGTAACAACAGACTCGTGTGAGTCTCCGTTGCCCTGGTGCTTTGCGACGAAACCTGGCATAATGCTCAGGAATGCGTCAGAACCAGTACCAGTACCGTTAATTGCTAGATCTTCAATGTCATTTGCAAAAGCATTTGTCATTAGTCGAACCAAGTGGTCCTCAAGTGCAGCACCTTCGACGTTGTCTTCTAGTGCTTCAGCTGAGACCTCCCAGTCCAGACGGATCTTCTTTGTAGTCAGTTCAACCTTTGTGAACTGAGCACCAGTGTTGGTGTAGTCACCGTTAGCCTGTGCAGCTGCACGGATAACACGCTCACCCACATTGACCTTTTCGAGCTCCATTGTGTTTGCACGCATGGTAACTCGGCGGCCATCCTTGGCGAGAACAGTAGCATCCCAAACGTAGTCAATAAACCTACGGGCCTGTTCAGGGCGTAGGATACCACTAGCAGCATCACCCGAAGGATTTACGGCATTTGGACCACTTGTCACACCAAAGTTAGCTGTTGGAATGTTTCCTAGTGTATCTGCACCAGGATTCGTTACACCTCCAACACCACCAGATGCAAAAGCACCTTCTCCGTTATATAGACCAGAGTCAGCACCAGCAGCGTCTGGGTTATTCTTGATAATCTCTTCCGACATATTGTCACCTCCTAAGTGATTGTTGCTTAATTAAATAAGTCGGCAGTTTTGAGGAAACGTCCGCCCCATAGGGATTGCTCAGACTTTTCAATCTGAGTTTCCTGTACGATCTCGCCTAGATCGCCAGATTTGCGGAAAGCTGTGTCGGCCTCTACGGCATCTACACGCTTTCCAAGCTCATTAAAGCCGCTCTCAGCATTATTTAGTTTGGCGGAAACCTCACTAAGAGACTTTTTAAGGGAAGCAATCTCGTCGTTTAGTGACTTGACCACCTCAGACAGATCGCTAAAGGCAGATGTAATGTTAGACTTGATGTCTGAGACAACCTCTACAATTACATCGTCTGACTTAGATACCTCTTCAACAGAATCTGACTTCTTGTCTTCATAAGACTTCTCGTCATCCTCGTCCATGTCGTCAGACTTCATGGTCTCTTCGTCTTCCATATTGTCAGACTTTTCTTCCATTTCCTCTTCATCCATAGACTTCTCTTCTGTCTCAGCTTCGTCTGCCTTCTCGACAGTCTCAGCTACGGCATCTGCCTCTGGAGCGACCTCTGATTTTTCAACAACTTCTTCTGTAGTCTCTTCGACAACAGCCTCTGTGTTCTTTTCCATAGGACTTACCTCCTTGTCAATCTCAGTTCCAATGCCTTTAGCACTATCAACTAAGAACTTTATCATATCCATTTTTTCGTTATCGTTTGACTCAACGAAACCTATGTTCTTCATGCTGGTTCCAGATACTGGGCTTTCCTCAGAATCATTTTTAGACACCATGACTAATCCAGACTCTTCGTCCCAAAAAACATTTTCAATATCTACGTCAGCAATTTCTCCCTTGATTACATCTTTGCCATCTACCTTTTCGATAGAAACAATATTTGCATATTGGTTGGCTGGGTTGTCAACAAGAGAAAGCTCTACCAAGTCATAGTCTTTAATAATACGAATTGACTTGTCAATCTTGTCATCATAGGCATCATCCCACTTGTTCATCTTCCCCCCAATGGAGAAGCCTGATAGGGTGCCATCTAAAACTTTTTCCCAGGTGTCCTGTGCACCCTTTGAAACATAGGCGGAAACAAAAACGCCATTATACATCTTTTTTGACTGTGGGTCAAAATACTTGTCTTCTTTAAACGCAACCATCTTGCCTACAGCAATCGGCTCGTGCATTTCACGGATGTTTCCACGAAACTTTGCAAAAGCCTTCATTGAGGCTTCGGTTGTTACAATATCCATCTGCTTGTCAACATTGTCAAGCGTGGCAAATCCAGAGACGATTCTTCGCTCTTTGTCTACTTTAGTGAGGGGCATTGAAAAACGAACGGTATCGCCATCAGTGGCCCACTGAGCCTTTGATATAGTCATGGTATATTAATTATAGAAGCCTTTTTGTAAAATTGTTAACAAATCGTTAAGTTTTTTTAGTTTGAGCTTCTACCCTCCCCTCCAGCATTTCGACCTGAAATGGTGGCTGGGCTATCAGATTGATTGTTTGATCTCTCTGCATCTCTTTGCCTATTTCCTGCATTATTTGCCCTAGCATCTGTTGCCTGCCTTGCAGACATCTCGAATGGCTCGTCACCATCTGATCTTTGTGGAAGACCTAGAACTTCACGTGCCTCATTAGGTACCATAATCTGTGTCTTTACGTATCTCTCAAGAATCTGAGACTGAGCAATTTCATCAGTAAGGGTTAGCTCATTAAACTTAAATTCTAAGATGTCTGTCTTTTCACGAACTACCTTGTTAATCATTTTTTCAAGATTAGTCTGTGCGGGTCTTGCAACCTGCTCTTTAAATGTCCTATCTTGAGATAGTGCAGAAGCAATGCTTGATGAGTCTGCTCCACCAATTTTAGACAGTGGCACTTGATGTGCCACAAGGATATCATCACGATTACGAATACGATATTCGTTAAAGGATGCTTCTTGAACACCGTTCTCAATTGGCTTCATATCAAACTCTACCTTATTGGTATCTGAATCTCCTGGTAGTGGAATGTAGAGTGTTCTGTGAGACTGACCACGCAAATTGGTCTGCAAGAATCTAAAGAGCTTATCTTCTGCTTCAGCAGATAGCTTCGCTCCCTTAAGAGTTACTACATATCTTGGAACCGCCTTATTGCCAAAGTAGTCAATGTTATATTGAGATGCCAGCTGGTCTCCGTG
>Ga0208161_1000144_pt1 | contig 38557 bp, 48 predicted proteins | sample CB_VirMetaG_3_FD_184538 | JGI IMG/M metagenome (GOLD analysis project Ga0208161, IMG submission 184538) | Freshwater to marine saline gradient viral communities from Chesapeake Bay - CB_1508_1S Viral MetaG (SPAdes) (version 4) | ecosystem: Environmental > Aquatic > Marine > Coastal | place: USA... | reverse complement strand
TCACCTCCTCCAGAGGGCTGTTCAGAGCCTCCAGAATCCTTTGAATCCTGACTGGTACTACCCCCGCTGTCTGACTCATTAGACGCTTCTGGTGCGCTCTGGGTGGCTTCTGTGGAGGTTTCCGCAGGTGTTTCTGTCTGAGCTACCTCAACCGTAGGAGTTTCCACCTCTACTGTCACTGGAGCGACATCTACTGTCGGCAATTCGACAGGAGTAAAGACTGAATCCAGTACCGTAGTCTGCAAGGTAGGGTCTTCCGTAGCAGGCAGGATCACTGCCACCAAGGTAGGATCATAGGTAACAGTGAACTCACCAGCGTAGTACACAGGGCCATACCAACCACCCCAAAGCCCTTCATCCTGACTATAGATGTCAATGGTTGCTGACAAAGCGTCGGCTGTAGGGATGTAGGACAGGTCAATATCTGTCCACTGATTACCCACCCAGAAGGTATCTGTCCAAGTTTCCCCAGTATCTAGGGTAAGACTGACGGTAAATTCATCCAGTCTGCCAGAGGAACAATGTCCACCAATCTGGTTCTCACAGGCAGTGACACGAGTAAAGTAGTTGTACTCCTGTTGCCCTACATAGGCAGACAGGTCAATGGTTTGAGAGATGGAGCCACCCATGTAGTCCGTATGGACATGACCATTGAGGTAGCCACCCGGATAAGTATGGTCTAGTACAGACCCATTGACATCCCAGCTACCAGTCAGCAGATCGTCCGTAGTAACAACTTCTGCACTGGCAGAGGTCGCTACTAGCAGGATTCCCAGTAGCTTCCGTTCCATAGCTTACAGGTTCCAATGTAACCGTCCTGCTCCCATGGAGCGAGTTCTTCTGCTGCTGTTGCTCTGGGCAGTTCTTGCTTCCGCAAGTTGTATTCATCGTCAAGCAACAGGTCAGACAGATTAACCCCATCAGGTAACTTCTCCGGGTTGTTGATCCAGATTTCCCTAGCCTCTACGCCTAGCTTCCCTGCTATGGGAGGGTACACACCAGACTGCCACATGGCTTTGAAGGCAACAGGATCTTGTGCCAGGACTCCTGCTGCTACGGTCTTGAGGCCAATGGCATTCATAGCCCTAGCCATCTTTAGCTTCTCACAGTGTTCATCCCTGACGACTACACCACCAGTACTGATACCCAATACCTGAGTTTGAATCCCACCAGAAAAGCTGGAGGACTTACAGATGTCAGAGTTGGTGATGCTGATGGAGGGAGAAGAAGCAGTAGAAGGAGTCTTATCGACTGTGGTTGTACCACTACTAACTGTATTAGAAGAACTTGATACGGTACTGCTGATAACCGTAGGATCAGTTGCTAGAACATTGACGGAATAAGCCATCAACCCGCCGAGAGTCAGGCCGATGATTAACCAACCCAACTGCTCGACAGGGTGTTTCATTACTTGCCCCAGAAATGATGGGTAAAGAAACCAACAATCCCAGAAACCGCAGACACAAAGACCATGCCTGCCCAGAAACCACCCTTAGACTTGTTGGCAAGTTCCAGTAGTTCCTTCATGTCCTTTCGGATTTCAGTAATCTCAGACTCCATGCGTTCCACTTTGGCCCACATGATTCCTTGCTTGATGGGATCGAATTCAGCATTCATCTCACACCGCCGTCAAAGATACAAACGCTGGATCAACTTCTGCTAGTGGATCAGTCGGCCAACCGCCAGTCACCATTGAAATGTTACGGTTGCTTTCTTCGGTTTCAGGGCCGTAGGTTTCAGTCACCGTTCCATCTTCATTTTCGACAGAATGCTTGACCTTCCGAACCTCAACATAAGGCTTGGCCTCGTATGCTTTCACAGCATCCAGATCGGTCAGTGCCTCAATCTCAGCTTCCTTCGTGTTGGATGCTTCACGAACGGCTACACGATAGGCCGTGACAGCTTCAGGAACAGCCGTACCACCTTCTGCTGCACGAACCACCATCCAATCAGTTTCAGCCAGCTTGGAGGCTGCTAGAGCCTTGACCAAAGCCTTCATGTTCTTCTTGAGGTCAGCAACATCACGCTCGGTTGAGGCGTAAGTCACCACCACTTCATCACCGATCTCAGTCGTTGCCTGTCCCTGCCAGTAGTAGCGGGAATCTACACCGACTTCACGGTATGGCTTGATCTCGATGTCAGCGAGTTCTGCCTTTGACCAGCGGGTGAAGATGTTGCGTGGATACTGGATGCCATTCACAGTCACTGACTGCGGAGTACGGATGACTTTGGCAACCGTATTGTTTTCGATTAAAGCCCACATATCGTTCTCCTATCAGCGAGCGTTGGTAAATTTGAATGGGTATTCGGCAAATGCCATGTAGATGTATGTTGCTCCAGAAGCATTATTCCAAGCACCTGTCCCATTTCTAGGCTTGAAACCATTGCTGAGAATATCTACTGCATACGATGGATCTGTGCTTTCGGCATAAGAGCCGTTTGGAAAAAGACCTTCATCACTTACATTATAAGGACTCATTTTAGTGTCTCTTAAATGCCAATCAGTAGAGGCTGAAGCATTTTTCCAAATCACAAAAGCAGGACGGAATCCGGTGTACACAAACGGCCCATCCGTAGAACCATTCCCCGTGTATGACCCGAACTTGCTGAAGCCTTCAACGCTGTGGAATGCATATGCTATGTAGTCATTCGTACTAGTGTTTGTCCAACTGGATAGAGTGCTGAAATTTATCGTGTCTGTGTCTGCTGAAATCCATTGCCCAGATGTTCCTGCGCCAGTTGAATTCAATGTTAAATAACTTGATGCAATTGCTTCGTGATATACAGGCCAAGAAGCTGTTCCGCTGTCTCTGTTTTTTATAATTACCATACTTGGAGCAACACTCAATCCGTGTCCAACAGTAGCTGTAGCCGCCCCATCACCCGTATAGCTCACAATACTAAAACCAGCATCTACATTTGCTGCTACTGTGGAAGTAATGCTGCCATCGGTGTTGCTGCTGCCGGAAGTGTTATTGGCTTTCCAGTTCCAAGCGACATGAGCCGAAGTATTTGTGTTAATTGCCCCATCGTTTCCAATCGCAAAACCATCTGAATTAACAGAAGTGACACGGGTTGCGTTTGTACCTTCAGCGTTAGTAAGGTTTGAGAACAAGTATTTGTCAAACCCACGAATAGCATCGGTCAGGTAGTGAGCAAAATTTGATGTAGACCTGTCTTTGAGCCAGATAAAATCTGGTTGAAACCCCACTCCGCTAATCGTCTGTGCAGACCCCGTACCCGTATACAACACCGTATTAAAGTTCTCTCCCGGTACTACCGCAGGATCAGATAGGTTGGCAGTACACAGGGCAAGGAACCCAGTTGGAGGTGCATAGTAGAAGTCACCAACGCCGTTGGCATCGGTGTTGTTCTGGGCAGTCTTGTTGCCAGCGAAGGAGGAGTCTTGGCCGAAGTTGGCGTACACAGTTCCTATTGCATAATTTCCATACCCAAAATAGTAAACGCCAGAATCTATATTATCCGCACCGCCAATTAAACTATTGTTTTCATATATGTCTACTGTTCCAGAATCAAGGTCAAGAGCAATTCCAATTACATTGCCCTCAGTCCATCCAGAATTTGTTTTATTAGTGGCACTGCCTTGAGTGTAAATTGACCCACTTTCGGAAAATCCAATTCCAGTGTCTGCTTCAGCTCCACCATAAGCACCTGTTCCCGGATGTCTTGGAGTTTGTGTCATTACAACACCAAGCACAGGATCATTTGCCGAACCAGACGCTACAAATTCTGCATACCATTTTCCAGATGATGCCCCTATGTTAGATACGCACCCATGCCAAGCCGCTGTGTTTTCAACCAGAGTCCTTGTATTCCCTTCAAGATATGTTTGTCCGCCTTCACCTACTGCCAAAGGATTCCAAGTAGGAAAGTTATTCGTAGGACTATCCAGCACTACATCAGTTGCGGCTAGGTTGTTAGCAGTCCAGTCGTTGCTGCCAGCCTGATCTTCACCGATGCTGCCAGAGTTGCTGAAGTCTAGGTAGAAGCCATTGGTTCCATAAGTGCCTTCGTAGGCAATTGGTTTCCAATGTCCATAGGTTTCATCGGCTTCACCGAAGTAGCTTGGGTCTAGTGCTTGACCGTCAATGAAGTGGACTTCGGATAGGTATCCATTTAAATAATGAGATGATTGGGCTGGACTACGACCAATATAATGAATGCCTGTATTGTTTATATATGAACTGTCACGATTTTGAGCCATATAACTTTCTGTAGAAAATGATGTTTCTTGAACACCATTAACATACAATTTGATTCTATCTGAAGCAGTTGCTTGAGTGCTATCTACTGATGCCATCAGATGATACCACGCAGACGGATCACGAAGTATCATATTTGACCTTAAAGAACCTCCACCGGATGTTTCTTCAAAGTAAAGATCATTTCCTTCAATGCCAAAAATGTAATAAGCAGACCCGGTACTACCAGCACCTAAGACAGAAAAAGTAGCAACTTCAAGACTTGGTTTTATCCAAGCGGAAATAGTATATGTTTTTCTATTTGAGGCTGAGGATGGGGTTCTGTTTAAATATGAACTGTCTGCCTGATTCCCCCGTAGGCTCTGGTCAATGGTGTAGCCAGCACCGCCAGCAGCAGGAGTGATTGCAGTACCCGGAAAGATTGCCATTATGCAATAGCTCCACTCGTAGTCAGATAAACATTCGTACCATTTGCATAGTAGCTGACGAGGTAAGTACCCGCAGTGCTTAGGGTAGTGGCTAGGTTAGCGTCACCCTTGGTATTAGCGTGAAGGCTTACGGTCTGCGGAGTGGTATTCACAAGCAGGATAAAGCCGGATTGACCATCAGGAATGTTGGTGAAGGTCAGGGTGATTGCACCAGTCGGAGTACAGGTAAAGTTCTGTGCTGCACTTAGGTCAAAGCTACCGTCATTATCCACAGTATCAGCACTACGCTGCGGTGCAGTGAAGTTCTGAGCGGTATCGGTCTTGGCTGTGTCTGCATCGTAGGCTTGTACATTTGTGCCAATAGCCAACCCAAGGTTGGTACGAGCAGTAGAGGCATCAGCCAGGTCAGACAGATTATTTGCAGCAGCTAGATATGAAGCCCCAGAAACATAAGCGGCTACCCAAGCAGAGCCTGTGTACAAGCGCATTTCAGGAACAGTGGTGTTGTAGTACAGCATTCCTGCTGCAAGAGGGTCACCATCATTGTCCGTAGCTGGATCACTAGACTTGGCCCCAAGGTAACGATCATCAAATGAGTCGTATGCAGCCAAAGCTGAATCCCTAGCAGCTTCAGCAGCGGTCTGGGCATTACCTGCTGCTGTAGCATAACCGGAAGCAGAGGAAGCACTAGAGGAGGCAGAGGAAGCACTAGAAGAAGCCTCATCAGCCCAAGTCTTAGCCGATTTGGTAGTTGTTCCGTCAGGGCTAGAAGTATCTATAGCCCATGCCTTTGCAGATCCTCCAGAGGCTGTCAGGTCGCCTACAGCGTATTCTTTAGCGGAATACTCTGAGGTATCAACAGCAGCCCCAGTAGAGGTGGCCCACTCTTTAGCAGCACCTTTGCCGGAGGTTGTGGTAACACCCGTGCCACCGATTGACCATGCCTTAGCAGAATAGTCTGTTGACTCCACAATGCCATTGGTTTTGGTCGCCCATTCTTCTGCTTCATCAGCAAAATCTGATGCAGAACTGGCAGAAGTAGCCGCAGTTACAGCATCGACAATCAATGCCCAGTAGGAAGTATTGGTTAAGGCAGTACCCGCAGGAGAATCTTGGATACAGATGTAGACATTGTCGAGCTGACCAGCCGTAGTGGACTTAACCAGGTCACGAATGACATAGCTGGCCGTGGTGGTCGTTGCGTCTGTTCCCTGGTAAGTACCCAATTCTTGAGTAATGTTCGGGTCCCCAGAGGAATCAAACGCCAGGACTTTATTCGCGCGATCGCTGGCGTTTTCGGTAAATTCAGACAGCGGGATGCCGGTCGTGAATTGGCCAAAACGCAAGCAGCGGTTGTTCACGTCGTACTCGACCTGCTGAATCATCATGGTCAGCTTGTCGAGATCGTCATTCAGGCTTTCCGCCAGAAGATCGCCGTTTGCCTGGTAGTCAGTTGTGCGCGCTACTGGCAAATCGCGGTAAATCGTGACGATGTCGCCAGCTGTCAGGCCGGACCCAAACGTGACATTTCCGCCGCTGCTGGTGCCCGCGCCGGAAACGGTGTAGTCAGTGGTTAGCGTCTTGAGCGTTTCGCCGACATAAACCTTGAGGTCAGAGTCAGCGAAGATAGGAAAAGTGTAAGCAAAAACAGTCTGCCCGCTGGTCGCGGTGTACTGTAGACGCGGCGTCAGATCGCCAACGGTAAGAGTAGCCATCTATCGACCCCCGGTTGCTGCTTCAATGTCTGGGCCACGGCGCGGCGTAGTTTCGCCAGGGCGCCACCAAAACTTCTGCCCATAGTCTTTTCGACGCTTACTTTCGTAGCGGCGAAGTTTGCTCTTGGCCTTTGGATCGGCCATGAGCTGTAACTGGTCCAAAACTCCACGTTCAAACGCAAGTCTGGTGTACCAAAGCGAGCCACCTGGGGTGTAGCTACGAGCGAATCGTACCAAGTCTGCTCCGATATTGGTATCTTTTCCTTGCACGAATTCCTGGATGTTTCCAAGCGTTAGCTGTGCAACATCATTGGCAAAGCCAGGGACCGGACCCAGGAGGCTCTGCACCACGCCACCGCCAAAACGGTTTGCATCGGAGAACAGGAAGTCGCCGTAAATGCCGGCGCCACCGCCCTGGGTAAATGCTGCCGCCCAGAATTTTGGATCGGTCATATCGCGAGGATCTTTGCCGCGTGATATTTCTTTTGCCTGGATCGCAATCGCGCCCAGGACTGTCGTTGAGACTGCAATACTTGTCAGATATTTAGCCTTGCTTCCCAGGCCATTCTGCAGCGCACCACGATACAGGTGCGTCGCCACGATCGTGACCGGGAAGGACTTGAACAAGAAAATGCTGCGGGAAAATTCGCCCATCACTGATCCGCGTTTGGCGCCAGCACTTGTGATCGCGCGGACCCTGGCGTCTGGCGTCGGAACCGCAAAATCGGTCTCGGTCAAGATCATTTCCTGGATCTTCATATTGAGCGCGCGACGCTGCGATTCCGTCAGATCAGTACGCTGCATCATGTTTTCGGGCGAGAAATACTCAACATCCTTGTGCTTTGGATGTTTGAGCTTGGGCGTCTGGCGAATGATCTCCCATTCCTTGTCGGTGATCCCATACTCACGCAGCGCCTTTTGGATCTCCGGCTGGACCTTGTCCAGGGATTTGCCCATTTGCGTAGCCAGTGCTGCCTGGAATTCCATCCCGAAGGCCTTCCGCATGGCGTCAGTGTGCGCCGATAGGAATGACGCACGCATCGTGAAATCTGCGGCCTTGGCCGAAAATCCTGCGCCAGTCACTTCTGTGTAGCGATTTGCTGCCAGGGCGCGCGTCGTCCAGGCATCCGCAGTCAGCTGCATTTTGACCGCCATCAAGCGGTCCGCAGCATTGGCTGGATTCATCAGCGAAAGATACGAATTGAAGATCTTGGTCGAAGACAGACCGTTGAATGCAGCAGTCTGGCGCGTAAATCCGAAGTCTGAGATCGATGAGAGGAATGCGCCGCCTAGTTTGGCGCTGACCAGGTAATGACGTACTGCCTGCATGAAGTCTGCCAGGCGGACCGATTCGGTCGTATTGACCTTGCCAGTGACCGTACCCCAAACCGAATCCAGCATGCCCAGGCCCATATTGTCCAGACCGTCTTTTCTGGCCATGTCACGCAGATAACGGAAGCTGGTTTCCGGGTTGGGACCCATAACTTCGAGCTTGGCGATGTCCTGGGCCATACCGGACAAGTGATCGGTCATGGTGGTGTAGATGTCTGCATGCCCGAATTTGTCGTGATATTCCAGCCAGGAATCAGCATCCTTGAATGCCAGGACGCGGTGATCACGGCGGCGATTGGCGAGCTTTGCGCCACCCATACGACCAGGCATAAGGTCCACCATGCCATTACTGCTGATGGTGTCATACGCATGATCCAGAAACAGGCGGAATTCCATGTCAGTCATGGGGATGCCTTCTGGCGTCAGCATGCGATTGCGATCCAGCATCGGCGTGATCGTCTTGGTCCATTCTTCTTTGCTGACCTTGGCTACGCGCATTGGATCGTGAAACTGCGGCATGCCCCAATCTTCACGCTTCGGGATTGCACCGCCTGCACGATTGAACATCTTGCGCGCCATTTCGGCCGTCTCTGACCAGGTCTTTGAATAGATCTTGGCCATTTGATCGCCAGTATCGGCACCAAACAATTCGCGCACCATGTTGCGCAAACCTTCTTTGTCTTGCGTTAATCCTGCCAATTTCGTGCGGTATTGATTCATCGCATCCGAAAAACTGGCATGCAATTCAGCTAGGATCGCCTTGGCACGATTGTCTATATTCGAGTATGGCGCTCTGCGGCCCAGGTCCTTCACCAGGAGCGACATCACGCCCGCTGCAAAGCCTTCTGGATGGCGTTGAGCATTCTGGATAGCCTTGTGTAGCGCGATTGCTTGCAAGCCAGCCTGGCGCTTTCTGAGCGCGATCTCGGCCTTTTGTGATTCCAGGGCTTGCCGCTGCGCAGCACGACGCGCCGCATCGGGCGACATCTGACCTTTGATTGTCAGCGCTCGTGTGAATCCATCTACGCGATGCTGCAGCTCAATTCCGAGCTGTTCTGTCAGATCGCCATTCTCGACTGCGGTCTGGATACATTGGTCAAGATTAGGCATTACGGCCTCCGATGCAGCCAAACATGTCGTCGATCATCCGATCTTCAACATCGAGGTCGTCTAGTGCTTGGCGTAGGGATTGAGCTTCGGTGATGATGTCACCGGTTTCGCCGTCGAGGCGGCTTGCTCCAGGTATTTCTACGTCGCCCAGCTCGTCAAGAAGACGGCGGGCTTCGAGAAGTTCATCCTGGTAAAGATTTTTGAGCTCGGCGTCACCGAGATCAGGAAGATCGCTGGCTAGTCTTTCACCGGAAACTCGACCGGTATCGGTAGCTTCTGGCTGTTGGCGTACTCCTCGCGTGTCTTCTTGAACGACTCTGGGTCGATCTGAAATCCCTGGCCGACCGGGACGCCCCCCTTCGGGGACACGGAGTTCTGCGATGGTGTTGGCTTTTTCATTGATTACGGCCTTCCTTACAAAAGCATTATATTCTTCTTCGGATAATATGTCTATCCTGCCTGTTTCGCCTTCTGCGATTACTCTCGGCACTTCGCCATTGTTATCAAACAATGTCGCTCTGTCCGATAGCTTCACATATCCGTCCCAGCCTTCGCTGAAACCCTTGTGCGCTTTGACCAATTCTGGCATCGGAACATATCGTCCCTCGCCTTGAGCGCGCAAAACAGCGCGCCTTGCGGCTTCTGCAACGTCAACGGTAACACCAATCAGCTGCACTTCATAACCAGCTTCTGTGAGCTCTCTGAGTTTTGCTGCGCCTTTTTTGGCATTACCTAACGTGACATCCAGGATGATGTCCATGTTGCGCTCTGCAGCTTGCGCCTGGACCTGCTTGGCCAAGATCGAGCTTTCTTCGTGGACCACACTGGCTGCACGACCGTCGCCTGCTTCGATGATTTTGTTGTATTCCGGGATCAGCTTTTTAATGTCGTCAGGATCAATACGGACAACGCCTTTGTCCGGAATTATGCCTATTTTCTGCAATTCTTTGAGAACCGTTCCCTTGCCGCTGGCACCGCCGCCGCCCATGACATAGGCGACTGGTTTCCGGCCAACAACCGGCGTGCCTTCCTTTAAAACATCATCGACCCACTTTTGACGCTGCTTTTCGCGCGCTTTGGTTTTAATTTTTTCGGTGGGTTTCAGCAGTTTATCATTCTCATCCAGGACTTTCGGCACTTCTTGCATGCCAAAGTTCGGCGCAGTTTCGTCAACTACTCCGGCTGCTTCTTGCTCTGCAGGTCTGCCGCCGCCATCTCTAGGCCGAGGAGCATATTCCGCAGCTGCCTGTTGTCTAATGGTTGGGAGAATATCTTTGCTCGCGCTTGCGATAGATTCTCCTGCTTTGACTCTGCGGGCTGCTTCGTTGATTGCGTCTGAGATCGGCCCTTTAGTGTTAGCAAGGGACGTGAGTGCTGCGAGCGTTCTTTCATCTTGGGTGAACCTCTGAATGTTGGCCTCGCGATCGAGGATATTACCTGCGCCGACGATCCGGTCCGCATTGCGTTCCAGGCCAGAAAAGACCTGCTTGTCCTGCTTGACCTGGCGCATCATGTGATCGATGACCTGGGCGCGTTCCTTAAACAGGGTTTCAGTGAGCTCCTGGCCACCAAAAAGATCCATGGTCTCGCGCTTTTCAAACCCAGCGTCACGCATGGCGCCGACCATGATACGTGCCTGGTTAAGATTGCCAGGCTGGTTTTGCATCAGGCCACGCATGATTGCGAGCTGCTGTGCTGGATCAGTAATCAGATCACCAACGACGGCCGCAAACCTGGAATCGACCAGGTCGTTGACCACCATCATAAAAGACTCGTCTTCCAGGTTGGTCAGACCACGCGCGTCGCGGACCTTGGCCGATGTCAGCGGAATCTGCGGCATCTTCGCCAGGCCTTCTTCGCCACCGATCTCGCGCAACACCTTGGCGATGTCGATCGCGGTGCCGGTGTCTTCGGCGATATTCTTCATCGCAGCGCGCTGACGTGCGTCGCCAGCTGTCACGCCATCCGCTTCACGCAGCAGAAAACCGTTTAGGGTGACTTCATCGATCGGCTGACCGCCGGCAATGGCGCGCTTGGCCAGGGCCAGACGTTGATGGCCATCGACAATAAAACGCTGGCCTGCGTTGTTTTCCCAAACCATAACCATGCCGGCCAGTTCTGGGTCCCATTTCTGCACACCTTTTAGGCGCTCAGTGACGCCGGCAACATCGCCGCCAGCCTTAAATTGGAACGTCTTGGCATCGACCAGGATGTCCTGCGGATTGAATGTTTCCAGGGTAGAAAGCGGTGACGGCTCGGTCGGAATTACCTCATTGACTTCTTCCTGCGTCAGGACCCGGCCTTCTTCATCAAGCGCTCTAGTTGCACGTTCCAGCACTTCAATATGCTGTTCCTGGCTTACTTTGGCTTCGGGTGCCGGCTCGCCTGGGCGCGTAGCATTTGCCTGGTCCATTGTGTCGGCATAGGTTTCCAGGACTTCGGCTTCGGCGATGTCTTGCGGCTTGCCAGTCGCGCGCTTTTGCGCTGCCAGCTTGCGCAGGTGAACCAGGTCGAAAGTCAATGATCCGCCAGTGCGAATAATGCCGGCACCGCCTGCAGCCATTAGCGTGTTATAGACCGCATCTTTCAATCCGTATGGACTATCGATCTTCGGCTTTTCCATCAGCTTGCGTGTCTGAATCGGCACTTCTGCAAGTGTTGCAACACCAGCTTCTTTGGCAAACAAACCAGGGAGCATGCTCAGTGCTTCTTTCGCTGTTCCAGCTATGCGACCTTGCGGGCCTACAAAAGCCAATGGACCAAGCTCCGATCCGCCGAGCTCTACAGTGCTGGCAATTAAATCACCAAAAAGTTTGTCGTAAGGACCAGCGTTGGCAGATACTTTTGCAAGTTCGTCACGAATCTTGGCGAAATGCGGAATGATCTTCTGATTATTCAGTTCGTCCCAGGTAAGAAAACCCTGGTCTGGATATTGTTCCTGCAGCTGCTTGATGCGCTGCGTCATCTTTTCTGTCTGATAGCCTTCAACCAGCGCAGTTTTGTGAACGCCTCTCAGCGCAAAGTCGCTGTCATTCAAGATCTCACGATCTTGCGTCAAGTCATAAATGCGCTGAATTTCCTCGGCGACAAAATTTTCCCTGGTTTCATCGATCACGCCAGGGAGATTTTCTGAAAATGTGAGATTCAGTGCTGCCTTGGTGTACTCGAAAAATCCAGCTGGAGTGTCTTGTTCTTCGGTAGCTGGATTCCGGATAGCCTCGTCGCGCAGGTTGCGTTTGCCCATGCGGTCGAAGTTCATCATGACTATTGGGCCTCAATAATTGGAGTTTCAACGATCACTTCGGCATTGGTACCTTTGACGCCGTATTTCAGAATGAACGAATCGCCATCTTCGGCAATGATTGCATGTCCAGCGCGCGTATAGACTTCATATTCACCATTGCCATAGCTGACCAATTTCACCCAGCCTTGATTGATCATTTCGGCCACGTTACTTGCTGGGATTCCTTTTGTGCCGCCCATTTCTTTGATGTCAGATTCTGTGATGCTTTGCATCCATTCCTCCGCATCAGCTGCTGTAGCGCCCCAATACGGCGCTTCGATCGTATATTGATCGTCACCAAATATGCCAGTAGCATTTGTTTCCATCGTCAAAATGCCGCCAGTGATTTCAAATATCGATTCTTCCAGTAGGGCTGAATCCACACTATCCCCGCCTACCAGGATGCCCTCATTGGCAGCTTTTTGAGCATAAAGAGCCATGATTGCATTCTTCATGGTCTTTAGTTGTTTTGGCATGGCTGCATAAGTTGGGCCGATTGAGCTGCCAATCATTTCATCAAAGTCTTTCGGAATGATTCCCTTGTTGTTGGCAAGGGTATCCATGCCGCGCAGTACATTCTGTGCCGGACCAATACGGCCATCTTTCAACAGCGCGCCAGCTACCGCGTAGTTTCCGCCACCTTCTTTGAACATCATTTCCAGGACATCGATCGAGCGTTCGCCGAATCCAGTTACCATGTTATTCATGATGGCAATCTTTTCTTCGCCTCTGGCATTGGCAATCGCATTATTGAGCTGACCAGCTTCTGCCCTGGTAATCGGCGCAACTGCGACGCCATAGTGCGCGCTGGCGACCTCGGCATTCATCAGCCTGATGCGCATTGACTCTGGATCTGTAGGATCGAATGCAGTCATCTGAACAATCTGCTGCTCCATTGCCAGCGTCAGCGGATCTTCATTCAACCGGGTAGTGATCTCTTTGTTGATCGCTTGGTAACGTGACAGCAGTTCAAGTTCCTGCGCCGTCGGGTTTTTCTTGGCGCGGATCTGAGAGATCTCAGCAGCCTGGTCTGTGGGCTTCCGCAGCGCAAACTCGGACGTCACCCTGGCATAAGCCAATTCGGTCTTGAGCTCGTTGTAATACTTGGTGCCTTCGGCCTGCACGATCAGCTGGTCCACACCATCCGGAATGACGCCAGCTTTCAGTGCTTGTTTGGTGATCGTGACCTGGTCAGCGATAGCTTTTTCTTTGGCTTCCTGTTGGGCCTTGGCAATCGCAGTCTCGCGGTTTTGGCGGGTGTACTCAGCATTGATCAGTGCCTGCATCCGAGTGAGGATTTGATCCTTCTTGTCCGGTGACAGGTCTTTTTCTTCGGATGCGCGATATTTTTCAAACGCATCATTCGCTGCCTGCAGGCCTTCATTGCGTAACTTGCGATCAAATTCGCCCAGAATCCAGTTTGAATCAGCCTCGTCGTCGAATACTTTGCGAGCTCGATCGACTTCGCCTTGGTCCAAAACTCCTTCTTTAACGCCCTGCTCCCAGGTGAAAAATAGTTTTTCCTGGGCAGTTGCCGCGCCTTCGAGATCGCCTTCGCGGTAAGCACGCATGGCATCTTCGGCCTGACCTGTCGCCGCTTTATTGATCTCAGCCAGGTTTTCGGCCATTTGCTGTTCAAATGTTGCGTTAAAAATGCGGGTGCGCGACCGGCTTGCGTAGTCATTGATGTCAGTTTCTGCGTAAGGACGCAGCATCGGATCGATCTGAGAGAACAATCCTTCCTTGTAGGACTCCATTGCCTGCTGGAATCCTTCCATGTTTGTAGCAAATGTTGTCTCTAGGCGTGCGGTCGTCTCGCGGATGTCGGTCTGAATGGCCGCAGCATGGGCCATCAAAGCCCCTTTGTTGAAGGCTTTGCCACGGATTGTCGCCGTACTGGCCATTTCGACGCCTTTTATTTTGCCAGCTGCAGCAGCTTGACCTGCACGCTCGCCTTCCTGGGCAGCGTAAATATCCGCCTGACGTTGCTGGCCTTCGGTAAATGCGGCGATCTTCTGCGACAGCGACTGCAGGCTGCGCGCCTGGGCGCCGGATGGCTGGGCTGGCTCGTAGAGCTCAGTCTGCTGGTATCTAGGTAGTTCAGCCACGTTCTGCCATCCTCGTGCCAAAGTCCAGGAGAGAGCTGCCGGCGCTGGCTACGCCAGCTTGCATTGCGTACTTGCCTTCGGTCTGCAGCGAAGAAATGCGCGATGCCGTTGTGCCTGCAGCGATCGTCGTATCGTACTCGGCCGCAGCGATGTCGGATAGCATCATTGATGCCGGTGATCCGGTCAGCTGCACGCCCTGGGCGCCACGCATTGCGTTCTGAGTTGCCAGGGAAGAAACCAATCTACGTTTGCGCGCAACTTCACGAGAGATTGCGGCTTGCTTTTCCTGGTCCGCAGCGATGTCCATTTGTACCTGCGTTGCCTGGCCGGCGCGGATTGATGTCAGCGCGGTCATTCCGGTGCCGATACCAGCCCAGGCCGCAGAAGAAAGTCCCAGGAATGTAGGTGCGGCTGCAGCTGCTCCAGCACCTGCTGCAGCTGCTCCAGCTGTTCCTGCTCCAGCAGCTGCACCTGCGCCACCCAATGCAGATAGGGCTGCACCTCCGGTGAAATATGCGGCAGTTCCGATTGCTGCTACTTTTACAAAATCGCCCATCTTATGCCTCGACTTCGATTGCTAGGCCGATAACCATCATCGGCAATGGATCTTGTTGTGAAATTGTGACCTGTGCCAAACGATCCCAACCATTCAAATAGATTTCCACGATGCCAGTGTATGGCTGCGGCTGGGTATTCAAAATGCCTGCGCCAAATTGACGATCCGGAATACGCTGGCCGTTCACAAAAACACCCAAGGATTCGTACAAATCGAGCACGACGCGAACCAAACGTTTCTTCCTAGTCAAGATCGGACCATCCTGAAAGTCGACATTCAGCGGCATCGTCGTAATTTGAGTATCGAAATCAAGACCGACTTCGACTTCGCTGGCGGTACGGTTCAGAGTAATACTGCCGCTCGATGGCGTCGCATTCGGCAGGATTGCGCCATCAGCCTTGACGCGACATTCCTCGCCATCAAGGTGATCCAGGTTAGAAATGGTGGCGGTCGCGGTGCCGTATGTCTGCAATACAGAACAATCTGTGTAATGCAGCTTGTTTAATTCTTCAATGAATCGGTAATCAGTGCCGTCTATCGTGCGCTTGACGACAAAATATACCTCGTCGACGACAACCGCGACCGATTCGATTGTGCCGTTCGTTTGCCAAAGCGTCCAGCCGCCCACTTCCTGGGATCGCAGCGTATTAAATACCGCGACTGTACCGTCACCGTTTACCAAATACAGATAATTTGAATCATCGTCCGGCGTGCCACGCAGCACGTCCATATCAACCGGCGCATTAAGAATATGCGATGCCAGGAGCGACACGGTGCCTGACGTATAGGCTTCTTCGGTATAGGTATAGATGTATTCGCGCACTGCTTTACCGGTACGGTCCACGAAAAACGTAGCGCCGTCGATGGATTTCGGCGGAATTGGCTTCGATCCAAACAAAGTCTGACGTTTTACTGCGCTTTTTTCTGGCGTAATCGGAGAATCAGGCATGTAAAACTCGCCGCCTGTGGTCATCACTTGCAGGTGACGGCCGGCAAATAGCGCAGTTACGGCATTGACCTGGTCGGTGTCCATCGTGACATCGATGGCTTCATCATCCAGGCCAGTGCCAATGTCGAAATTGTAGAAGTCATTGGTCTTTGATCCCCACAAAGTCTGCGGTCTAGACCGAGACCCACCAAACCACATGCGGCCTTCATGGAAGGTAACGCTTTTTGGCCATCCCCTGGATGCGCTCCAGACAGCTTCCGCGCCGCTTCCGAAGTCATAGGTTGGTATGTTAGTCAATGACAGGTTTGACAGCGTCCAGGACGTGTGAGAGCCACCACGGACTAGCTTTGCCGGTGCATGATCTTTATGGACGATGATCATGGTGTCTGCGGACTGCGTCCATTGGATCTCAAACAGCTCGCTAGTGCTGTACGTCGTTGTAACGTTAGCCTGGAATACGTCGTCCTTGTACACAGCGATGTTATTGTTCGTGAAAACGATCAAATATGTCTGCTCGACGTTGAACGCAAACGCAGCCAAACGTGCTTCACCAGGCAAGTCATCCACAAACATCATGCCTGGGCGACGCTTCATCCCGCCTTGTGGGGTTGTTACCGTGTTGGTCGCGATTGCTGCACCCTGGTAATAGTGCTTGATGTCGGTGCGTGCTTGCAGACGCGGGTCCAAGATCCCGCTATTGAAGTTGGTCTGCAAATTCAGCGTGCGCGGCATGTTATGCCCTCATTTCCAGGAACGGAGAATCTACGATCGCATCGCTCGGACGAGACTGTGAATCGATAAATTTTGCACGACGCAGCTGCGCTTCATACATAACACGGTAGGCTTCTGCCTTGGCCGTGTTGTCAGTCACTGGGATCGCAAACTGAGATGCCAGGTGAAACTCCATCAGCTTGACAAAATACGCAGGAAGACGCGATTCATCAGGCTTGAAAACGTAGTCAATATCGATTTCCTGCTGATTTGAGTAGAGCTTGTTCTCGTACAGCTCGTAATCAGAATCCGGATAAACGCGGATCATAATCAAATAATTTGCCGGCAGCGTGAATGCGTAATCCCATTCGTTAAGCGGAGTCGCGGTCAGGCGAGATAGGCTTGCTTTAGCAGTCGCAAAGCGCCAGCGGTGCATGGTCAGCATGTTTTCATAGGTCGTTTCGTACAGATTCGACGCTACTTCTGGACCTGCGCCAGGATCAGTGAAGCTAGACATTGTCGAATGGCCGATCAACAGCAGCGCATTCGAGCACATTGAAATATCAGTAGCCATCCGAATTCCTCAAAGTAAAAGGGGCAGCAGCCCGAAGACCGCTGCCCCACCCCAGGTTAGCTCATTGGTACTGACCCTTAGTCGGAGTCAGTATTTGCCAATGTAGTGCCATCATTCACGTCCACCACGCCAGAAGCGTTAGACAGAACGTAGAAGATGGTTGCTACTAAAGTACCGCCGGTCGAAGTATTTGCAAAGATGAAATCGCCGACCTGGAGGTCTGCAGACGCATCATTGAAATAACCTGCGGTATTTACGTCAGCTGCGGAATCAGTGGTGCTGTACACCCAGATACGCGGAGCTGAGCTATTTGCTGAACCAATTTGAATCAGCGAAGGATGTGAATAAGCCATTGTCTATCTCCCTTATTCAGACCAGGAAACGGAAACGATGCCGTCACCATCACGAGAGACAGCGCCAGCCTTCATCATGCCGTTGCAGAGCCAAGAAGTCTTCTGCGGAACGTAGTTGACTTCGGTCTTGACGTCCATACCGATGGCCAGGCCAACAGCGGTTTCATGCCATGCGAAACCTTCACGAGTGGTGGATACCAGCGGCAAGCCACCTTCGCTGCGAGTTTCAACAACATGGAACTTGAAGCCCATGAAGGTATCGATGTCACCCATCATCAGAGCCTTGATGTTGTTGTAATCAACGCTAGTGATGGTGGTGTCGCCGAGCAGATCTTCGAGACCAGCTGCAGATACTGCAAAGTGACGACCAGTGGACGGTACGCCCTTGTCGTTCAGGTACTTTGAGGTCTGGATCAGCTTGGTCAGGGTCAAACCTGCAGAGCCGTGAGCAATGGTGCCAGCCGGTGAGGCTTCTGCTGCCAGTGCGTCGATGATCAGTTGATCAAGACGACGGCCCAGGGCGCCTGCAATGGTGGTAGCCAATTCACGACGCTCGTCGAAGTTGACTTCTGCCTGGTCGAAAATGTCGCTGTATTCCGGCGCGTTCCAGTTGGACAACGTGCAAGAGATCAGCGAGTGAGTTACGTCCATCGGAGTTACGTCAGCGGAAGAAGCCTTCTGGTTAGCCAGGCCTTTACCCATCTTACGGAACTTATAAACGTCAGCATTTACGCCGTTGCGGATAGTTACGGTATTGCGAAGCGAGCCAGCAGTCTGGAAGGCGTGCTTCACTTCCGAATCAAATAGCTGCTGCGCAGCTGCAGAAAGTGAAATGGACATATCAGTCCTCCTAGTTAAGGTTCCAATTAAGGTTCTTTTCGGGTATCCGACTTTCGGGCCGACTTCCCCGCCTTGTATTGGGCTTCCATGCGGAAGGTGTCCAGGAGGCTGGATTGCCTGGATATTACCACCAGGCAACGGACTGTCAACGTTTGTTCAACGAAACAAAAAAAACCCCCGCCGAAGCGGGGGAGCGAAGACCGGTTGCTGGAGGAGACCAATGTTACCGGTTGACCACCATGGATGTGGTGATCGCTATTGAACCACATTTTGATACGGTTGTTTACCGTAAAACTCCTCGAATTTGCGCTCGACTTCTTTGCGGTACGCAGCCGAAGACTGGTAACGCGGGTCCGCAACCATTTCCTGCAGCTCTTGTTCGCTCGGCCCGGTCTTCACGACTTCATTGCCAGTCGGCATTTTGGCCTCGCGGGTTTTTGAAATGATCGCTTCCAGGACACTAACGCCTTCTGCTGAACTTGCCAGGACGCGCATTGCCTGGAACTGTGCGTCATCCAAGTTTGCCTTGCCCCAATCGCGAATGCCGGCCAGGCGTGCCTGAGCATTCGGACCGAGTGCCTTCAATTCAGCCTCGATGTTGATCGTTTCGCTTGCGACTTCGCCTTCAACAAACTGATGCAGTAGCTTGGTGAACGTGTCCTGGGACATATTCGACTCGCGTGCTGCTTCTTGGAATGCAGCCAGGCGCGGATCTTCCATATCAAACTGGCCATCGATGCCTTCCGGCAGACTCAGCTCATAGTTTTCCGGTGCGCCAGTGAATCCACCGAAACGCTTTTCAAGATCTGCGTAAGCCTTGGCCTGGTCAGCCACCGATTTGTATTTGTCCTTGAACCATTCCGGACGGTCGCCGTCACCAGGCATATTTTCTGCCAGGAACCAGGACGGCCCAGCTGGTGCTTCGGATTCATTTGTTACCGATTCGCCAGTATCAGAAACTTCTGATGTTGGGGTGTCGTCAATCAAGCTCTCTGCTGCTTCACTCATGTCATCCTCTCTTAGATTTTTTCAGCCATGGCAATTTGTTCCAGGATTTGACGGACAATGTTGTTTTGTCCTTCCCGGATGCCGGCACTGAATTGGGTTGAATTGCCGTTTAGGACCGGCTTGTCCAGGGTCACTTCCCGCAATCGTTGCAGAACGTACTGTCCTGCATCGGTTCGGAAGCATTCGTGAAATCGGCTTGCTATTTCGCGGGCCTTGGCTTCGTTTTCAGCCTGGAGTGTCTTGAGGTGTTCGCCATCAAGGTCCAGGCCATTCCAACCTTCTGCCATTTATTGTCCTTGTTGTTGCTGTGCCATCGCTGCTTGTTGCTGTTGAGCTGCTGCAGCCTGGGCAGCTTGCTCTTGGAGTTGCTTGCGCTCATCAGCGGTACGCAAAAGATCGGCCTTGATGCCGAGTTTCTTGCCGATGTAGGCGACCATGTCTTCGATCTTGGCGCCCAGGCCAAACATTTCTGGACCAAACGCAGCGCCCATTTGCATGAACTGCTGCATCGCCAGGAGATCTTGCTGGTCCTGAGCACGCGCCAGCGGTGAGGTGTGCTTGATCGTGACTTCTTTGCCATCGACGCGGATGTCTGGCACTTTGCCGTTGCGCTTGAGAATATCGACCGAGCGCTTGATCACTTTCTCAATGAACTCAGTCTGCAGGCGGGAGAACGCTGAACCAGCATCCATCACCAGCTCCTGGCTGCGCAATGACATTTCAGTGGCGCTCTTGACCGGCTGCGTCATGTCACCAAACGGCTCAGAGAACAGCACCTTGTTGATGCGATCGCGCAGATCCGACAGGATCAGCTCGCTCACGTTGAAATCACCAGCACGATCCAGGGCGCGCAGCGTCGGATTGCTGTTGTCGTTGGACCCGACCGGGATCACGACGCCAGGCGCAATCTGCAGGGTGTATGGATTGATCACGCCATCGTCCTGGGCGGTGTACACGCCACCGATTGCCAGGGCTGCGTTGCGCAATACGAACTCGACGACCTTGTTGCAGGTCTTGATGTCAGGCAGCACTTGCATGATACGACCACGACCGAGCACTTCACCTGGCACAACCATTTCACGGAAGACAATCCAGGGCGAAACCTCGTAAGTCTGGGTGAAAACGACGTGCTTTGCGTCGCGCTCGATGACGCACTGGTAATAAACGCCAGATTTCGGCGCATATACGGTGCCTTCAAGCAGTGTGATCTTGGAATCAGGGCTTTCGACCGCCTTCTTCTTCGTCATTGCTGACATTTCAGAGCCAGGCCAGAGACGATCGACGTGACGCGCCGGCACTGAATGCTCGCGCCAGACGGTTTCGATCGTGCCACGCGGACCTTCTTCTGGATAAACCTCGGCCAGCGGCGCTGCATTGAAGTCGAGCAGCGATTCGTCGCTATCGGATTCTTCCAGCGTCAGCACACCAGTCGAAACCGACAGATCCAGGAACGATTCGTGTGCCTGGGTAGCGAAATTCGAGTGGTTGATGTGATCAAACAAGACATCGTTGATCTTGTCGAGCTCTTTCTGGATGCCGTCGCGCTCTTTCTCAGGAATTTCCGAGCCTGGTGTCAGGATCGAGAAGTTGCGCCAGGGCGGGACCAGCGTTGCCTGCAGTCGGCTGGCAAACTTCTGAGCACCAATGACCGCAGTTGAATCGAAGATGTCGATATTCTTCTTCTGACCTGGTGAATACAGGTTGAAGATCTCACGCTGCGGCAGGGCGTATTCGTAACATTCCCGGAGGTGCGTGATCCAGGGATCTTTCTTTTGCTTCGCAACGTCGAACCGACGAATCAGCTCATCAACGTTACCCAGCTCGTCCGGGATTTTGAATTTCATAACTTAGCCCAACGTGGTCTTGACACCAGTTTCTTCGCCAGAGATCAATGACGCACGACCACGACGCTTGCGTCCTGCTGCTGCTTTCATTGCATCTTCTTTCTTGGTCAGACGGTCCAATTCAGCAGCCTGCGCTTCTTCGGCTTTAACTTGAGCCTGAGACTTTTCCGGCGGCTTCGGCTTTGAGAATACTCCACCCATGATGTTTTCCTCGTAGGCGTTTGAACAGTTGCCAGGGTGTGAAGACGAATGACGCCTTGATCCCCAACAGCGCTTTGATCTGCTCGACGCAAGTGAAGAAAGTCGGCCAGGGCTGGCGTATTTTCCCCACCTTCTGCCAGGCATTGGCGTGGATAATAGCACTATATTCGTCGGCGACAACATCAAAAACATTTAGCGTCTGATGCGGCAAGATCTCGATCTCGGTGTAGCCCAGGTGCGGATAGAAGCCAATCCAGTTGAAGCCATCCCAGCGCAGCGCGTAGCAATGACGGTAGCCAGGCTTGAGTATCTTGGCCAGGCGCCAGGGCATATCGCCGTGAACGAACACGATAAACCAGTCGATCGGCACCAAATCCCAATGATCGAGCAGGGATTCTGGTGGCTTGCGTTTTAGCCAGGCCACTAGAACACGGCCCAGTCTTGCTGCATGCGTAGCGGTTTCTTGAGGCTGTCGTCCCGCTTGTCACGCCAGGCAACCGCGAAGTAACGGAATGCGTCAGCGCCATGCGAGCTCCAATCGTGCAGCGGCCGGTCTTTGAACACGCGCTTTTCCTCGTCGTACTCGGTCCGGTAGTAGGACAGCGCACGCAGACCATCGGCGCAGCGTTCCTGGTCGAACCAGCAGCGCGGGATCACGCGCCTGGATGCCTCGATGCCATCGGCCAGCGGGATGTTTGGCGTCACGCGGAAGATGATGCCCATCGCTCGCGCCTGGTCCTTGCGGGTTTTGCCTGTGGTGAGCTCGCGGACCTGGATGTCATGTGGCGCCCAATGATCCCCGAACGTAATCGAATGCCGGTCGCGGAAGTCGTGCAGCCAGTTGACGTAGTGCTGCAGCCCTTCGTTGTGGTTTTCGTAGTAACCGACGACGCGCAGCTCCTGGCCGGCTTGTTGCACCAGCCAGATTGCAGTTGCATCGGCGATGCCCAGGTCCCAAAACGTGTGGACCGGCAGCGTCGATTCGATCGGGATGCGCCCGATCCGACCGTCGGCCCTGGCGTTTTCGATTTGCTTGGCGTAGTACGCGCCCTGGTGATTGACCAGGCATTCGCCTTCCCAGATATGCTTGTACAAGTCGCTGTCTAGGGACTGTAGATGCAGTCGTTCCTTTTCCAGCTCCTCCGGGAACCAGGGATTGTCTGAGTAGTTGACCTTGACGACGTAGGATTCTGGCGGCGGATTCAGCACAAAGCGCTGATAGGTAGCGTCGAGCTCATCCCTGGGGTTGAAGCTCACCCAGATCTCGGACCCGCCCTTACGAATCGTCGGGATCAGCGTGTCCCAGGACGTTGACGTCACGCTCTCAGCTTCCTCGACCCAGACCCGGTCGATGCCTTCCATCGATTTGATCTTGGTGATGTTGGCCCGCAGCCCCTCGAAGATAAACCTGGACCCATTGCGCGCCAGGATCTGAGTCTTCTGCACGTCGAAGAACGTTGTCAGGCCCATGCGATCAATGGTATCGGACAGCAGCTGGATGACTGAGTCACCGATCGAGCGTTGGATCTCACGAGCGCAGAGCACCCTGGTCTTCTGTTTGTACGCCAGCATGACCAACAGCTGCGCAATCGCCCAGGATTTGCCTGAACCACGGCCACCGTATGCGATCTTGTAACGCTTCGGATGCAGGAACGGCTCGAAGTCTTCCGTGATCTGAATGCTGAGCGATGTCACTTGCGAACGATCTCCACGTTGATCAGCGTCGGCATTGGATTGTCCGGATCATTGCTGACCACCTGCTTGTCCAGGCCGAACAGCCTGGCCTTGAGGTTAAGCGCCGCTACTGCAGCAGATGGTTGGCCCAATTCCCTGGCTAGAGCACGATCTTCATCGGCTTCTTTCGCAATGCTTTCAGCTGTTACTTCGTACTTTCGTTCAATCTTTTGCTGTAATTCTTGAATCCTTGTAGCGACCTTGGAGTTGACCATGAGGTCATGCGCAGCTCTGTGGATCGTGTCGATCTTCATGGCTTCTGCGTTGTAATTCCGGCGGTATGCCTCGGAAGCGGACCCGGTCAGGATGTAGTCCTGGGCGAATCCTTCCTGCTTAGGCGTCAGTTTGTGGACCTGCTTTTTTTTCGGTTTCTGCTCGGACATAGTTGCATTCCTGGATGAGTAAATCGATCTCGTGCTGCAGTTCTCTCGACGTCATTTGTGCCCGCAGGAACGTGAGCTTGCGGCTCATGCAGCTGATTTTCTGTTTGATGCGATCAAAGGGATTCAATTTCCACCTCCACCTTTCCTGGTGATTGTTGGTTTCCGATTGTTCCAGAGACCTTGCGGAACCTGGAGTCATCGATTTTTAGCGCATCGGCTACGCCATCGAGCCCGGATTTCATTTGAGCGATCAGGTTATCGATGTCGCGCTTGCGGTTTGTTTTTGGGTAAAACGTCAGCGTTAGTTGGAGATCTCCCCTGGGCAGGGTTTGTGCCTTCGAGTGTTGCTGCACCATCGTAGCGACGTGACAGTTGCGTCGATACTTGCGGACCGCGCGCATCTTGATTGCCCAATGCTTTCGACAGTTTGGATGTGTTTCGGTCGGCGGCCAGGGAAGATCAATTTTCATTCTTCAAAATCCTGTGCTTGATCATTTCCGCAGTGATGATCCGAACCGTTTTGCATGGGTGATCGTGGTTTGCTGCTTCGAGCTGATCGATCAGGTCCTGGCAGATCTTGACGCAGCGTATGCGTTCAGCCACTGCTGCTTGTTCGATTTCATTCATCTGATGTTTCCTCATCTTTCTTCGGCCGGCCTGGTTTCTTTGCTGCTGGTGTTGTTGCTGGTTTCGGCATGTCTGGCCATGGTTTGCGCGGTGTTCCGGTTTGCATTTCCAGGCGGTCGATGCGGTCAATGATTTCCTTGAATAATCTATCGATTGTCATGTCTGTGCTCCCTCAGTTGCAGTGTGTGCTCGACGTGTTTTTTCACCATCTCGCGAATTTCGGTCGGGACCCTAGCGTATGCGGCGTCGTGAAGGCGTCTAGGAAGCCCCAGGATCGACGATGCGTACCATCTTGGTGCCTTACCACCTGGCCAGCGATTCATCGCCTTACAAGCCGTTTGAGAGCGTCCAAGGATTTCCTGGCGAGCTCAGGGTCAGCAGGCTTCGGAGGCGGTGCCGGCAGGAAATGTTTGTGCGCTGGATCGTTACCGCCCTGGCACATGGCCACAAACTCCGGCAACGACGGTGGCCACTTGGCGCTGGACTTGGTCAGCTGGTCGATCGCCTGGCCGATCCGGTTGACATCGATGCCAGCCAGAGCGCGCGCCCATTCGTCGATGGTCAGCATCATCATTTCCTCATCGTGCGTGAGCTGAACACCGAAGCTAGGGAACATCGCCTTGAACCTGGCAAGGACGCGAGCCGCTACCTTGCGATCTCTTTCAGCAAGTCCAGGCCGGCTTGCTTGTGCTTGCTGCTGGAAGTTCTGGATCGCTCGCGCTGGGTCTTCTCCCAGGTGCGAATCGACGCTTGCCAATCCTTCATGCTGTTTCTTCCGACTTTCCATCCGTTCGCCTCGTAGTGATCCATGAATTGCTGCGGGTCGATTCCGTTGTTGCGGTCCGTGCAGTAGTCAGCGACTTGCTGCAACGTTGGTCTCTGAAATTTCTTTGTAGATTCCGTAGGAATCTTTTTCTTTACATTGGTTATGGTTCTGGTTCTGGTTGGTTGCTCATCCGTTGAACGTTTGTTCAACCGACGTTCACCAGATATTTTTCCGGCCTTCGATGCTTGTAAGCGCTTGTTTTGAAAGCGTTTGATTTCATCGTCTGCTCGTGCGTTTGTCCAGCCTAAGTCCTCATCATAGTCAAAAAACTCACGCAGAATTGTGTCAACAACGTCAACGTGTTCGCGCATGTTGATCAATCGTGCGATGTCTGTTGAACGTCCGTTCAACGGCTGTTCGTGCAAGTAATACTGGTCCAAAAGACGACGATAAATGATGTCTTCTTCGAAGGTCAGATGCTTGGTATGACTGATGTAGTCACCGACGTGAAAAGGGTAGTAGTTCATCTTCATCCCCGGTCTTCGATTGGGTACAAATCGTGACGCAGATCGTGCCTGGTAACTTGACCGGCGGTCAGTTTTTCCAGGGGCAGAACGTGATGTGCTGCGATCGGTTTGATGTTGTAAGCCCAGATCTTGACCAGGGAAGGATGAACCGAAAGCTGGCCAGCCAGGTCGCGCCAAAGCTGGTCCAGGGATGGTGTCTCGCCAGCTGCTTTCTGCTGCCGGCCGTATTCGATCAACGTCATTCTGGTCTCCGTTCTTTTCGTGAGTTGATCCTCGAAGGTTATCCTTTTTGGCCTGGCCTGGTCAACTAACTTTTTTATCCTTTTTTCATCTTTGGGTGTTGACAGGATAATTCAGTTATCCTATGCTTCAAGTGTCCCTGCTGTTGGGGGCGCCAAAAAGGAGACCGACATGACCAAAGACGAAGCCAACAAATTCATTCAAAGCCTGCCTTACGAGGCAGTTCTGATCTACGACGCGCTTTGGATCGGACCAGACTTGCTCGCTGTGACTGACAAGCTCGACAAGCTGGCCCAGGACGCGGCCGCTGCTTCCGAAGCCATTAAGCAGCTCAAGATCTACAAGCCAGCAGCATAAGGAGACCATTATGGAAAACTATGAGTTCATCGCAGGCCCTATCACTTTCGTCGCCAAGGCTGGCTCGCCTGACCTAGCTTTGCAGAAGGCAATGGACAACCCCCTGGTGAAGGCTGAGATCAATGCGGCATTTCCCGGATGCTGGTTCCCGACGCCCAAGGTCAACACCTTCAAGTGGGTCGAAGGCGACTATTTCAACTAGGAGATCGACATGCAGCAATTCTCACTTTTTGCTCCTGGCCCGAAAGGTCCTGACGTGGCTGCGATCAAAACCTGGATCGACGAAAACCCTAGTCAGTTCACGAATTACTGGAAAGCCTATCCAGCTGAAGACATGTTCGGACTCGACACCCGGATCATCGGATGCCTCGGCACCTTCGATCCTGGCAAGGACTGGGACGCACTTTCGAATTATTACGACAACCTCAACATTTAGGAGACCATCATGGGACTAATCGTTTCAGTTCTTCGCGATTCTGATCTTGGCGACTGCACTGCCGGCGGCATCAGTTCCAAGTTCAACAAGCTGACTGTGATCAACGTGCCTGGTCCGTTCGATCCGACGCCAGACGCGCCAGCCGCGGTGCTGGAAAATGGACCACTGGGCAGCATGAAGATCGTGCCGGTTTTCAAACCGGAAGGCACGATCGGCCCGATGTTCGGCGGCAATTACGCGGCCAGCAGCGACAGTCGGTTTCGTAAGGCAGCTGGTTTCTACGGCGCGGTCGCGATTCACGACCGTTTCGAAAGCCAGGAAATGTATGAATTATTGAGCTACTAAGGAGACCGACATGATTGGACAGAAGATCATTGGAAACTGGGGCGCGATGTTGCCCTGGAGCTACGGCACCGTGGTCAGCTACGACCAGAAGACTCTGGAGTTTGTTGTGGCCTGGGACGAAAGCGATGACGACGCTCCGGTGAAAGGCTATTACAAGGTGGGCGACCTGATGTTCGGGACGCCTGGAAAGATTGGAATTTATTTTGCAGAGAATTGTTGACAGGGTAATTCTGTTAGCCGATACTCTGATTACCTGCTCGGCGTTTGGCCGGGCAATCAACCTGGGAGACCAACCATGAAAATTGACAATATCAACTCTACTGCCGTCACCACCAAGCGTGATCTGTACGGCAAAATCAGCGCAGTCAACTACTTCAAATTGTTTGACAACGTTCCAGGTGACGACAAAGTGCTCGTCATCGATACCATGAAGTCTTACAAGGACATCATCACGATTGCCCAGGTCGTCTATCCGACTGACTATGGCGTGACGTTCACGGTGTATCAGGACTACTTCAAGACCGTAATGAAAAATCCAGGCAGGGCGACTGCGAAGGCGATCGCTGCCCAGCAGGCCTCTGCCCTGGACATGTTGAAGCTGATCAAGAATGACGCGATGTCGTTCTACTTGGCGAAAGACGTTGACGCTGCGTAATGATGAAGGCCCGGTTCGCCGGGCCGTTTTCAAAGGAGACCAAAATGTTAAAAGATCTATTCGACTTGACTGTCTATGTCCTGGCTGGTGCGCTAGTTCTAAGTGCGCCTTTCCTGGGGGCGATGCTATGAATCGTGAGGAATGGCTAGAAGCCCGCCGCCGTGGTATCGGCGGCTCTGACGCTGGCGCCCTGTTGGGCGTCAATAAATATCGGACCCCGCTCGACGTGTACCTGGACAAGACTGGCCAGGCACCGGAGATTGAGGACAACGATGCGATGTACTGGGGCCGCGCCCTGGAAGACATCGTCGCCTATGAGTACGCAAAGCAGACTGGCAAAAAGGTCCGCCGCAACAATTCGATCCTGGTACACCCTGAACACAAGTTCATGCTGGCCAACCTGGACCGCGAGATTGTTGGCGAGCCTGGCATCCTGGAGATTAAGACCGCTGCGCGTGCTGATGATTGGGGCGAACCTGGCACCGACGAGGTGCCGGAATCCTACCTGGCCCAGGTGATGCACTACATGGCTGTGACTGGCGCGCAATATGCTGACGTCGCAGTCCTGATTGCCGGCCGCAAGTTCGGTGTTTATACCGTTCAGCGTGATGACCAGCTGATTGATCACATGATCAACGTCGAGAGCGATTTCTGGAACAACCATGTCTATCGCCTGGTGCCGCCAGATCCGCAAACCATGAACGATCTGAACAACCGCTGGCGCATCGATAACGGCGCAGCTGTCATGGCCAGCGTCGAGCTCGAACAAAAGATCGAGACCTTGCGCGCCTTGCGTGATCAAGAGAAAGAAATCCAGGAGCAAAAGAAAGCCCTGGAGTTTGCCATCAAAGAAGAAATGGCAGACATGTCCGAGATCCTGGACAGCGAAGGCAAACGCCTTGCTACCTGGAAAGCCCGGCAGTCAAAGCGCTTCGATAGCAAGAAGTTCCGCGAAGACCATGCCGACCTTGCCGACCAATACACGGTCGAATCAACCAGCAGATTTTTCCTGCTGAAATAGGAGACTGATATGTCCGAGAAGAAATCCCTACTGGCTACTATGGCCAACAAGTATGAAATGGAACCGGCCGCGTTTGCCAATACGCTCAAGGCAACCGTCATGCCTGGTAACGTCAGCAATGAGCAGTTCGCTGGCTTCCTGATGGTGGCCAAGGAATACGACCTGAATCCGTTGACCAAAGAGATCTACGCTTTCCCAAGCAAGGGCGGAATCCAACCGATTGTGTCGATCGATGGCTGGATGAAGATGATCAACAGTCATCCTGACTTCGATGGCCTGGAGTTCAGCGACATCCTCGACAATGGCAAGCTGGTCGCAATCACCGCACGCATGTACCGCAAGGACCGCGCGCACCCGGTTGAGGTGACTGAATATATGTCTGAGTGCCGTCGCGAGACGCCGACCTGGAAGCAATGGCCGGCACGCATGCTGCGCCACAAGGCTGCGATCCAGGCTGCGCGTTATGCCTTCGGATTCTCAGGCATCTACGATCCAGACGAAGCTGCCCGCATGCAGCAAGGATCGGTCAAAGCAGAGATCGTGCAAGACCAGGGCAAGGGCGTCGCTGGCATGAAGGCCCGCCTGGTGCAGCAGGAAGAAGAAGTGATCGATGTTGAGACTGGCGAGATCATGCAGGAGGTCGAGAATGCCGAAGTCGAGCAATGACCGCGTGCTATCCGAGCTCAAGCGAAACAAGAACAAGGGAATCACGCATTGGGATTTCCCATCCGGATTTGCATTACGCTCCAGGATTGCGGACCTGCGTAGCCGTGGCTACCAGATTCTGACGAACCTGGAACGTAATGCAGACAACAAGGGCAACCATGCCCGCTACTTTTTAATGAAGGAAATCTGATGGCATCACAAGTAATTTATGACCTGTCCGCAAAAGTCGGGACCTATATGAAGGATGGAGTAGAAAAGCCACGCTGGGCTCCAGTCGGCAAGATCATGCGAAACGATGAAGGCAAAGTCTTCATGCTGATGAACAAGTATTTCAGTCCAGCTGGCGTCCCTGATCCGGAACAACGTGACAGCATCCTAGTTTCAATGTTCGAAGCTGGTGGTGAACAGCAGTCTGCTCCGCCGCCGCGCCAGGACGCACACAATCGCGCCAAGGCAAACGGCTATGCGCCGCAGCCAAAGGACAATTTTCAAGAAGACGACATTCCATTCTAAGGATCGACATGAGCAACGTATTCGACTTTCCAAGTAGGGACATGAGCCCAACGTTTGCAGATCCAGAAAGCGTGCTCCGGAGAGATCCAGACGCGCTGACCCTGGACGACAAGATGGATGTTTTCCTACGTCGATTGCGAGAGAAGCCGGATTCGAGCTTGGCATTCGATTACCAGGACGCGATCTTTTCTTCGATCAGTGCTGACGCCTGGCCGAGTGAGATCAATTACCCACTGATGGCGGAGCGACTAGCGACGCATATTTTCAACAACGACGCGAAAGCCCTGGGCGAGCTGCTAATCAAATACGGTCGCTCCTGGCTTATCGACGTACTGGAGGATGAAATTGGCTGACGTACTTTCTAGGAAAGAAATTCAAAAGATCATGGATGATCGTGGCATCACGCATATTTCTGCAGATACGGTCCGCTGCCGCCTGGTACGCGGTCGTAATTTGGAAGAAGCACTGATGTCACCAGTCCTAACCCCAAAGCAGGCTGGCCGTGTAGGCGGACAGTCTTCATCCTGGCGGAAAAGGTACAAATGATGGATAGATTTGTTTGGTATCTGATGGGATTCTCTGGTCTTGGTATGTGGCTAATGGTCGCATACGCCATGTATGAGACATTTTCACAAGGAACATTATTATGAAAAAAACATTTGCGCAGAAAGCGCGCGAAGCAGGAGTAAAAGAAGGGACTGCTTATGCGCGTCGAGCGAAGGGATGGACCGATGCCCAGGCGCTAGGCAAGGCACCGCCTCCAAAAAAGAAAAAGAACGAAACCACAAAGGTCGTCATTCCTGACAACACCGAACGCCTGGCGCAGTCTTACGATAGCCTGGTCAAAGACGATAACCGCAGCGGTGCTGCTGCGGCCATCATCCTGACCCTGGCAATCCTGCTGGTGATTGGATTGTTTATTCTGGAAGCCTAGTCTTCAACAAGTAAGCCGTTCAGGAAAACGGCAAGCTCATTTTCCCCGGAAGACGACTTTGCTTCGATGGTAAAGTCTGTCTTTTCGGGGACCCTAAACGGTATTTGCATGTTGTAGCTCAGCTGCGACGTCACAAAGCTGCTTTGAAAAAAGACATACGTCGCACCATTGCCAATCATCTTAGCGCGCGCGGTCATATATTTATTCGAGTTAATTGTGCCGGACGTGAAATCAACCTGGGTCACATACAAAGAAACGCCTGCCTGGGTGGTATAGACCAAAGATTGGTGCATTCCAAGGCCAGCCGCAATATAGGCATGGGTCGTGCCCCCATTGCTGATCGTGATATCCCCGACGTTGGATCCAGACAAAATCCTGGCGTCGTTGATCCGAAAAAATTGAGTGCTGGTCGTGACTGGCGTTAGTCCGGTAAGCGTTACAGTTTCGGTGATCGGCGCATAGTCCGCGTCTAATCCTTCCAGGTACACATCCATCGTGTCTGATGCGCTGCTGCTCACCAAGCTCATGGTCAGCGCGCTACCAGGAAACGCGTAGATTCCGCCGCCATCCCTGAAAATTGTTTCGTAGGTAGTCCCGATTGTCGTGTTGAAGCCGGAAATGCTGATTGCATTGGCATCCGGGCGCAGATTCCTGGATACGTCCAGGTAACTGCTGCGCGGGCATGGATAGCTGTTCTTGCTGGGAATTTTGTTGAAATATTGGACTGGCATGTCTTACCTCTTTTTTTTGCGTGATTTGCGCGCGATGTCCAGGGCAATCGCTACCGCCTGTTTTTGTGATTTACCTGCAGCCATTTCAGTCTTGATGTTCTGCGAAATCGTCTTGCTGCTGAATCCCTTTTTTAGTGGCATGTTCTACTCCTTGATGCAGATAACGTCCGGGTCTAAACATTGGCGGACAGTCAGAGATCCAAACAATCTTAGCTCGTCCTTGGTCATGGTCAGGCGACGCAAGTCCGCGCAACCAGTTGACGCCAAGACCAAAATTGCGACAAGCGCCCAAGTCGTCGATGTCCTCACCACTTCACCTTGTTGGCCCAATAGGCTGCGGACATCTTACCCCTGGCGATGTTCTTCGCGTGCCTGGCTTTGAAGGATTTGCGGCGCGCTTTCTGCTTGTCAGTCTTTGGATTCTTGCCGGCCCCGCTGACACCCTGCTGCCCGAAGCGAATCGTCTTCACCTGGTCGCCAGACTTCGCCACAACAACGTGCGACTTGGTCGGGTGATTCGGCGTGCGCTTTGGCTTGTTGTAGCCAGAGACGCCGATGCGGTCCAGGAGCGATGTTTTTTTAGCAGGCATCAGCTCTTGCCAAGGTAGAAACTACCAGCAGCCAGGATTGAAATCTTGAGCCATTCGAAATGTACAATGGCATTCTCTAGTCGGACAAACTCAGTAACAGTCTTGGTCGTGTCGATCAGGCCAAGGAAGTTGAAGCCAGTCTGCTGCTCAACTGGAACCACAATGTCTAGTCCAGTCAGGCCACCCATCATGGCCCAAGCACCCAAGCCAATCATGGACAGCACAAAGATACGGCGGGTCATCTTGGCAAAAGGATCATTGCCTACTCGTGCTGCTGCTGCATCTGCTGCTTTGGTGGCCCTGTTAGAGGCAGCATCAGCTTCCTCAGTCTTAGCCTTCATCATGCCCATCATCATTTCATTCTGCTTGGCTTTCGCTTCTTGGGCTTTGTCAATCATCTTGAACACGCCACCCATTGCAGCACCACCAGCCATCGTTAGTAGTTCTACAGGAATCATTTGTCGTCCTCCTTCTTGGACTTACCTTTGACATAAGCATCTGCCCCAAAGAAGGCAGATACCACCAGTCCTACGGACATGAAATAAACGCCAGACATATCGCCGATGATCTTGGACTCGTTATCAAATCCGAGTGCGCCACTGGCGAACACAAACAATGGGTATCCAAGCATTCCGAACAACGCAAACCAGACCATCTTACGCTGTTGGTCCCGCTTTGCATCCTCGTCCTCCATCTCTCTGCGCTTGGCTTCGAGGTAGATTTCCATTTCCTGCTTGCTGATGCTTCCATCACCATTGAGGTCAGCCTTTTCAAAATCAGTCATTGCGGTAATCCATAAACCTTAAAGGATCTTTTTCTAGATACCATTTGCGCGACAAAAGCGTTCCGGTGAATACGCCAGCACAAAATACCACCACACCTGCGAGCATCGCTTCCAGCATTACTGTTCTGCCAGTGAGTTCGTCAGGGCATCCCTGATCTTTTTGTTGAGTCGCTCTTCCATCTGAGTTTGCGACTGTCCGACCGCGTAGGTGCGTTCATCGAAATATGCCTGCGCCTCGCGCACCATCTGACGATTGGCGGTTTCCATTTCACGCATCCGAGCCTCAACATCGCCGAGAGCCTTTTCCACACCGATCACATCGGAGCGCAGATCATTTTTGATGTCGCGCGCGTAGCTGACACCTTCATCCAGCTTCACCATCGCATTGTCGATCTGATGTTGGATGGCTTCAGGCTCGAGATCGGCTAGTTTGGCCTTCATGTCCATGTAGTCCTTATACACCTCGAAGCCGCCATACAGCGCACCGACGGCAGACCCCAAGGCCATCAGGACGGCCATGCCTTTCCCGCCGCCAATCTTCACGCCACCAATTTCTAGTTCGGCCATTGTGCCTCCACCATGTATTTGTCGAATTTCGCATCCGAGGCCATTGCATTGACCCAATAGCGATCCGCCAGATTGCGATTGTCGCGGATCTCCGGCCCTTTCGGTAGTTCAGGCTGCTCTAGCTTCACATCGCTCAGTTGAACGCCCTGTGAGGCCATGACGGCCAGCGAGAGAGCCTGTGCGACTGGCGATGCAGGATCACCCGCAGCATCCGAGATTGAGTCCATCGAGGCATTCGCCACATCCAGCGTCACGACCAGATCGGCCATCTTGGTCTGCCCATTGCTTTTGGGGCTTTCCTGCTTAGGTTCAGATCCTCCGCTGGGTTCGCTCTTTGCAGGGCTTTCTGCGGCTGGTTGCTCGGCTGGTTGCTCGGCAGGAGTTTCTGCCGGGGTTTCTGCCGCAACTTCCACTGTCGGAGTTTCGACCTGAACTGTCGGAATCTCGACTTCAATCGCTGGAATTTCGACAGTTGGCGTGAATACATCATTGAGTGCCGTGGTTTGTAGCGTTGGATCTTCGGCAGCAGGAAGGATCACTGCGATCAGCGTCGGATCATATTTGACCGTGAACTCACCCGCGTAATACACAGGGCCATACCATCCGCCCCAATAGCCGTTGTCGATGCCGTACAGATCCAGCGTTGCCGACAGCGCATCAGCGGTCGGCGTATAGGTGATGTCAATGTCTTGCCACTGATGCCCGACGAAGAAGGTATCAGTCCATGTTTCGCCAGTATCGAGCGTCAGTGTGACGGTGAATGTGTCGAGCGTTCCAGAGCCACAATGCCCGCCGATCTGATTCTCGCAGGCAGATACTTGCGTGAAGTAGTTGTACTCCTGCTGCCCCTGATAGGCCGACAGGTCGATGGTTTGACTGATTGAGCCGCCCTGAAAATCGGTATGCACATGGCCGTTCAGGAAGCCTCCGGGATAGGTGTGGTCGACCACAGAGCCATTCACATCCCATGTGCCTGTCAGCAGATCCCCTGTGATGGTTTCCTCTGCGACAACCGTTGTCGCGACTAGCAGGGCTGGTAAGACTCGCCAGTCCATTTCTCGCAAGTCCCGACATAGCCATCCCGCTCCCACGGTTGCAGTTTGGCCTGTGCTTCCGCGTATGCGCGCTCGGCTTCCTCTGCGGCTGTCTCGCGGGCGATCTCTTCCTTGTAGGCCAGATACTCGCCCTGCGGCATGAGATCGGTCAGGGTGAGACCACCGGGCAGCATTTCAGGGTTTGCCATCCAAATCTGCCGCGCTTCGTCGCCCAACTTGCCGCTGATCGGCGGATATACGCCAGACATCCACATAGCTTTGAATGCCACCGGGTCTTGCGCCAGGACGCCGGCTGCTACGGTCTTGAGTCCGACCGCGTTGAATGCGCGCGCCATCTTGAGTTTCTCGCAATGTTCATCTCGAACCACTACGCCACCTGTACTGATCCCCAATACCTGAGTCTGGATACCACCAGAGAAGCTAGAGGACTTACAGATGTCAGAGTTGGTAATGCTGATAGCAGGAGAACTAGCAGTCGATGGAGTCTTGTCCACCGTTGTTGTGCCACTGCTGACCGTATTGGAGGAGGAGGTGCTGGATACCGTACTGCTAATAACGGTTGGATCAGTAGCCAGAGAATTGACAGAGAAAGCAACTAGCCCGCCGATAGCTAGACCGATTACCAACCAGCCTACCTGCTCGACAGGGTGTTTCATTACTTACCCCAGAAATGGTGAGAGAAGAAGCCAATGATTCCGCTGACAGCAGACACAAAGACCATGCCTGCCCAGAAACCACCCTTAGACTTGTTGGCAAGTTCCAGTAATTCCTTCATGTCCTTTCGGATTTCAGCAATCTCAGACTCCATGCGTTCCACTTTGGCCCACATGATGCCTTGCTTGATGGGATCGAATTCAGCATTCATGTCATGCCGCCGTTAAAGATACAAACGCTGGGTCAACCTCAGCCAGCGGATCTACCGGCCAGCCTCCAGTTACCATTGAGATGTTGCGGTTGGACTCTTCGGTTTCTGGGCCATAGGTTTCCGTAACCGTGCCATCCTCATTCTCGACAGAATGCTTGACCTTCCGAACCTCAACATAAGGCTTGGCCTCGTATGCTTTCACAGCATCCAGATCGGTCAGTGCCTCAATCTCAGCTTCCTTCGTGTTGGATGCTTCACGAACGGCTACACGATAGGCCGTGACAGCTTCAGGAACAGCCGTACCACCTTCTGCTGCACGAACCACCATCCAATCAGTTTCAGCCAGCTTGGAGGCTGCTAGAGCCTTGACCAAAGCCTTCATGTTCTTCTTGAGGTCAGCAACATCACGCTCGGTTGAGGCGTAAGTCACCACCACTTCATCACCGATCTCAGTCGTTGCCTGTCCCTGCCAGTAGTAGCGGGAATCTACACCGACTTCACGGTATGGCTTGATCTCGATGTCAGCGAGTTCTGCCTTTGACCAGCGGGTGAAGATGTTGCGTGGATACTGGATGCCATTCACAGTCACTGACTGCGGAGTACGGATGACTTTGGCAACCGTATTGTTTTCGATTAAAGCCCACATATCGTTCTCCTATCAGCGAGCGTTGGTAAATTTGAATGGGTATTCGGCAAATGCCATGTAGATGTATGTTGCTCCAGAAGCATTATTCCAAGCACCTGTCCCATTTCTAGGCTTGAAACCATTGCTGAGAATATCTACTGCATACGATGGATCTGTGCTTTCGGCATAAGAGCCGTTTGGAAAAAGACCTTCATCACTTACATTATAAGGACTCATTTTAGTGTCTCTTAAATGCCAATCAGTAGAGGCTGAAGCATTTTTCCAAATCACAAAAGCAGGACGGAATCCGGTGTACACAAACGGCCCATCCGTAGAACCATTCCCCGTGTATGACCCGAACTTGCTGAAGCCTTCAACGCTGTGGAATGCATATGCTATGTAGTCATTCGTACTAGTGTTTGTCCAACTGGATAGAGTGCTGAAATTTATCGTGTCTGTGTCTGCTGAAATCCATTGCCCAGATGTTCCTGCGCCAGTTGAATTCAATGTTAAATAACTTGATGCAATTGCTTCGTGATATACAGGCCAAGAAGCTGTTCCGCTGTCTCTGTTTTTTATAATTACCATACTTGGAGCAACACTCAATCCGTGTCCAACAGTAGCTGTAGCCGCCCCATCACCCGTATAGCTCACAATACTAAAACCAGCATCTACATTTGCTGCTACTGTGGAAGTAATGCTGCCATCGGTGTTGCTGCTGCCGGAAGTGTTATTGGCTTTCCAGTTCCAAGCGACATGAGCCGAAGTATTTGTGTTAATTGCCCCATCGTTTCCAATCGCAAAACCATCTGAATTAACAGAAGTGACACGGGTTGCGTTTGTACCTTCAGCGTTAGTAAGGTTTGAGAACAAGTATTTGTCAAACCCACGAATAGCATCGGTCAGGTAGTGAGCAAAATTTGATGTAGACCTGTCTTTGAGCCAGATAAAATCTGGTTGAAACCCCACTCCGCTAATCGTCTGTGCAGACCCCGTACCCGTATACAACACCGTATTAAAGTTCTCTCCCGGTACTACCGCAGGATCAGATAGGTTGGCAGTACACAGGGCAAGGAACCCAGTTGGAGGTGCATAGTAGAAGTCACCAACGCCGTTGGCATCGGTGTTGTTCTGGGCAGTCTTGTTGCCAGCGAAGGAGGAGTCTTGGCCGAAGTTGGCGTACACAGTTCCTATTGCATAATTTCCATACCCAAAATAGTAAACGCCAGAATCTATATTATCCGCACCGCCAATTAAACTATTGTTTTCATATATGTCTACTGTTCCAGAATCAAGGTCAAGAGCAATTCCAATTACATTGCCCTCAGTCCATCCAGAATTTGTTTTATTAGTGGCACTGCCTTGAGTGTAAATTGACCCACTTTCGGAAAATCCAATTCCAGTGTCTGCTTCAGCTCCACCATAAGCACCTGTTCCCGGATGTCTTGGAGTTTGTGTCATTACAACACCAAGCACAGGATCATTTGCCGAACCAGACGCTACAAATTCTGCATACCATTTTCCAGATGATGCCCCTATGTTAGATACGCACCCATGCCAAGCCGCTGTGTTTTCAACCAGAGTCCTTGTATTCCCTTCAAGATATGTTTGTCCGCCTTCACCTACTGCCAAAGGATTCCAAGTAGGAAAGTTATTCGTAGGACTATCCAGCACTACATCAGTTGCGGCTAGGTTGTTAGCAGTCCAGTCGTTGCTGCCAGCCTGATCTTCACCGATGCTGCCAGAGTTGCTGAAGTCTAGGTAGAAGCCATTGGTTCCATAAGTGCCTTCGTAGGCAATTGGTTTCCAATGTCCATAGGTTTCATCGGCTTCACCGAAGTAGCTTGGGTCTAGTGCTTGACCGTCAATGAAGTGGACTTCGGATAGGTATCCATTTAAATAATGAGATGATTGGGCTGGACTACGACCAATATAATGAATGCCTGTATTGTTTATATATGAACTGTCACGATTTTGAGCCATATAACTTTCTGTAGAAAATGATGTTTCTTGAACACCATTAACATACAATTTGATTCTATCTGAAGCAGTTGCTTGAGTGCTATCTACTGATGCCATCAGATGATACCACGCAGACGGATCACGAAGTATCATATTTGACCTTAAAGAACCTCCACCGGATGTTTCTTCAAAGTAAAGATCATTTCCTTCAATGCCAAAAATGTAATAAGCAGACCCGGTACTACCAGCACCTAAGACAGAAAAAGTAGCAACTTCAAGACTTGGTTTTATCCAAGCGGAAATAGTATATGTTTTTCTATTTGAGGCTGAGGATGGGGTTCTGTTTAAATATGAACTGTCTGCCTGATTCCCCCGTAGGCTCTGGTCAATGGTGTAGCCAGCACCGCCAGCAGCAGGAGTGATTGCAGTACCCGGAAAGATTGCCATTATGCAATAGCTCCACTCGTAGTCAGATAAACATTCGTACCATTTGCATAGTAGCTGACGAGGTAAGTACCCGCAGTGCTTAGGGTAGTGGCTAGGTTAGCGTCACCCTTGGTATTAGCGTGAAGGCTTACGGTCTGCGGAGTGGTATTCACAAGCAGGATAAAGCCGGATTGACCATCAGGAATGTTGGTGAAGGTCAGGGTGATTGCACCAGTCGGAGTACAGGTAAAGTTCTGTGCTGCACTTAGGTCAAAGCTACCGTCATTATCCACAGTATCAGCACTACGCTGCGGTGCAGTGAAGTTCTGAGCGGTATCGGTCTTGGCTGTGTCTGCATCGTAGGCTTGTACATTTGTGCCAATAGCCAACCCAAGGTTGGTACGAGCAGTAGAGGCATCAGCCAGGTCAGACAAGTTATTGGATGCTTGCAGTAGTCCGCTTGTGCTAACAACCGTTACCTGCCAGCTAGACCCGTTGTAGATATAGGTCAGG
>Ga0208161_1000143_pt1 | contig 38639 bp, 23 predicted proteins | sample CB_VirMetaG_3_FD_184538 | JGI IMG/M metagenome (GOLD analysis project Ga0208161, IMG submission 184538) | Freshwater to marine saline gradient viral communities from Chesapeake Bay - CB_1508_1S Viral MetaG (SPAdes) (version 4) | ecosystem: Environmental > Aquatic > Marine > Coastal | place: USA... | reverse complement strand
AGGTTAGGGATGTATACTATTTTAGGGTCAGCTACCGGGGGAGGAATAATATTATTTCCTTCTGAGTCAATAACTTCAAAGGCTTTTATTGGAGTTTCAAATGTATTATCCAAAAAGGATGAAACCGTTAAGGAAGCATTGGATCCTGCATAGTTGCCAACAAGATAACAAGTATCCATATCATCTGGATCAATAACTATTGACACATGCTCATCAACTGTTTCGCCCTTACCGATGATAGAAGCCATTGCCTCTGCTTGGTTATCATATAAGGAACCTAATGTTGCAGAATCGAAAGAAAATTCTTTCATTGGTGAGAACTTCTCTACACCATTGTTATCAGTAACTTGAACTTTTAGATATAGGTCTTTCTCTATACCAAAGCCCATAGCATCAAACTTAATCGCTGGGCAAGATCCAAACTGAATGTAAGAGGATGCTTCCTTGGCATCCGATGGAAGGGCTCTAACAAATCTCATTTGATTTGTTGCTTCTAGGATTTCTAAAGCCCCTTCCAATCCTTGACCATAAATGCTTTCACTTGGTTCACCAAACTCATTAATAAGTTGTTCTTGGGTTGTAATCAAGACAGCTTTGTTTGGTTCACCTTTAGAAGCAAAGCCAATAATACCCACTATTGAAGAATCAATATTTGGTGGATAAAATGAATTATCTTTTTCAATGTAGACTACTGCTGGACTAGTGGGTATTTTTGCCATTATACTTTACCTATACACTCGTAATTCTGAGAAGTCTTCTCTTCTCTAAAGTAAGAATTTGAGAAGTAATTTCATTCTCTTTTAATCTAAAAGACTTTCTGGGTTCGAGCCAGATAGCCTCTGGGCCTTTACCAGAATTTATAAACAGTTCTAAGCCCTGAAGGGAAACATTCTTAATTATTTTATTAGCACTCATAGAAACCTGCTTAGATTTAACTGTACTGACAGATTTTTTAACTGTAGGTACAGATACTTTCCCAGTAACTACAGCCTTTGGTGGCGTAATGACTTTAACTTTTGAAGGGCTTGCCCCTTGTGAATTTTTAACTATTTTTGTTTTTTTAGCCATTTTCCTATTAATATTTATATTAGCCATAAGCTAATTAATCTAAAAAATTTTATATTATTTATATATATCAAACTCAAAGTTAAATGTCTCAATTTTACCTGATGATGTATACAAATATTTGGGATATGGGACCCAGGTCTCCACGTTAATTGATATAGTCTTTCGTAGAACCCTATCTTGAGCATCCTGAGTTATTAACGTAGATTCATCGGATTCCGAAGTAATATACGCCTTAGTAATATTGCTATATTGTGTCTTAACCTCTAAATCAGGGTTAAACATAAGTAATATAAATTCTCTAATTTGATCTAAATCATTTTTAAATTTTGTCCAAATATTCAGATTATATGTTAAGGTTATTGGTCTTGGTGCTAAACTAAGTATTCTTTTTGCTCTTTGACTCTTAGGATCCCAGAACTTCTCATGGACTAAAATTGGGCTATATCTGCTACCTTCCCCCTGTCTGGATTGAGTAGAAACTTCACCTATTGTAAGGACTGGAAGGGTAATGTTGTTACCTGAATAAAGTGATGCTATAGTTCTTTCTGGGGAAGAGTGGAAGCATTTTACAGGGACCACATTATTGTTAGCATCAACGTATTTTACGCTTCCAAAACTAGCTATAAGCTGCTTTAAAGTTTCATAAAATACTTTTCTAGATAAATGCCCAGAATCAGTTCTTATTTTTTCTAAAATAAGATTGTATACTTTCCTAGACGCAGGTTGAACTTTTAAGTTTTCAAAAGATAACGCAATTTCTTCTTCAGTTACTAAAAGATTTGATATATCTCTTTCTACCACTGTAAAGGACTTTTCTAACTCTCTACTAACAAAGTCCACATATCCAATATCAATTTCTATTGCATTAGTGGACATATAGTCCCCTTGTGGGCTTTGAAAAACAGCTTGAATACCATAACTAGTCGCTTCTGCTGGTGGTGATGGTAAAATGGTTGTGTTTAGTATAACACCATATTCCCCTGGGGTTACAGTTTGAACAGAAGAGTACTGATACTGCTGGTTAGTTGTATCAATATAAAGATAGTTTTCGGCATTGAACTTAAATGGATTTTCTAATAAAGGTCCATATAGTAAGCTGCATGACCAACCAGATGGAGCTAAGAATATTTCAAAAGTTGTCTTTTCATCATCTCCAATATGTATAGATTCGTTAGTGATTAGGTATGGACCAGTAAACTTCTTTACCCCTGTATAAGCTTTTACTCCATAAGTTTCTAATCCATTTTTTGATAAATTTGATAATATATCATTGGATAATCTAAATTTTCTAAAATAATTTGCAGTAAAGTTTTTAGAATTAGAAGTACTTGCAATTCCATATGAGCCTAATACTACAGCACTAGTTTGGTTACCAACGAACTGCCAGTCCGCCGCATTATAAACATTTAATGCACTTAAATCACGAACTAAAGGAGCGTTCATACCAAAAGTAGTTTGAGTATTTTGTCCAAAAACAGACTTACTATACTCATCTGCTAGACCATGAACATATGCAAACATTGATTGTCCCATCTGTGGGACATTGTTTATCTCCAACCAATATTTAGCGGCTTTTTGATTACTTACTTCACCTGTAGTCCATGTACTTGGATGATTCTTCATCCAAGCATTTACGGCTGTAGGGCTATTATTTTCTGTTTGAAAATTATGACCATACCTCCAACCGTTAAAAACTGCCGAAGGAAATAAATCATATGTTAAATCTACACCCTCAAAAAACACAGAATCAGTTTGAAATCTACCATAATCAGTGTAAAGTGGGTGATTTCCTATCTGTGAATTAGGATCCTTCATTTCCTGATTATTTAAGGCAATCCCAGCTAAAAGTATAAATGCTTTCCTTCCTTGAGAGTGTCCCCCTAATGACTCCAAATATCTTCCGTCTAGCCACGCAGACCAAAGATCTATTCCTCTTTGTGTGAGATATTTTAGAAGCTGTCTCTTTTTATTTTTATCATCTTCTGATTTCAAAGTAAACATTAATTTCCATAATGCTCTTTCTATACCCTGACCAACTGTTTGTCCATATCCGAAAGCTTGGAATGCCGGTGCTTGATCCTCTGCGGTCCATCTACTAATATCATCTCCCATGAAGTATTTATTTTCTAGGATTAGCTGATCCCAGTCTGGGCTAACTATATTAGATCTTGTAGTATTACTCTCCCAATAGCCGTCAAAGTAGTATCCGGTATCTTCTTCTAATATTGAAAAAACTCTATCAGGATCAAAGTCTTCTTCTTTAAATTGTAGCCTATTGTTTTTATTCCCATAGGCTGAAGGTCGGAAGTCATTTGGATTTTCTGGTACTGAGCTTAAAAAGTATATTGGCATTTTGAATGCGACAAAGCTTCTCGTACTTCTATGAGTTCTAGATGCTGGAACGTAACCATAACCTGCGTAGTGATTTGATGAAGCAGTAATTACTACATCATTAACCGTACATCTAAGTGGAAGGTCTTCATTAAGAGTATCATTATAAGTAGCGGCACTCCCATCGTATCCGTGTTCCCTTTGTCCTCCAGGTATATTCATCATTATACCATTCATTGGAGATCCGTGAACGCTTAATGTTTTTGCAGGGCTTACAGATATAATGTCAGCAGAGAAGTTTATATCGTCTTTGGCGGGAGCGACCCAAGGTGTACCATCGAAGTATACCCCTGTGACCATTGTGAAATCTGAAGATATAGTCGCAGAAAGTCCACCATTGGCCTCAGGAAATTCTGAAAATAAATTATATACCGTTACACTACCCATTACTAAATTTCCATATCGTCATAGGGGTCCCTTAGTTGAATTGAGGTTCCTTGTTGTGGAGCTTCCTCCACAACTTGCCTGTGAGTATCTTCTGTATCTCTGAGGATCTTACCATAACATGACAAGTGGTATATTCCGTATGCCTCAAAGCTACTTTCTTGAACTTCAAATATCTCAAACTTTATCTCTTGAAAAACTGGTTTGATAATATCACCCGGAATTAGAACCCTGCCTAACCGCCTCTCTACATAACTTTTATTAAAAGTAAATAACTGATCATTAGAGAGTTCAATACCAAATTGAGTAAGACCTTGTTCAATCGGTCTTGGATCATAATGCCCATAAACTAACACTGGTTCATAAGCTATTGCTTTATTTCTTTCTTCTAAATAAACAGAATCTACTTGTGACTCTGTTTGATAATACTTATAAATCATAAGAGGAGATCCTGCTAACCTAACATTCTCCTCATCTATTAAATTAAATAATGTTTTATCTGGATTATCTTTGTCAAATAGTCTAAGCAAGCTCTCTTCATTGTCGATAGAGGGCAAAGATAGCTTATCATTTATTTTTCCAAATTTAGACATAATTAACCAGTGCTAAACATTGGTGGTTCTTCTATGGCTAGTGTAAGCTCTTCCATAAGCTTTTCTTTATCAGCTACAGATTCTTGTAAGAGAACTTGACCATCTAATTGTGATCCACCGCCCGGACCCGGAAGGATTTGATATTTTGATCTTATACGACCTAGTGTCTCTTTAGCACACGCAGTAGCATATTTCTGTATCCAGTTTCTATATGCAGGGTGTATTGTATCCGAGTTCATCGCTCTATATTCAACAATAACAGGAGTAGGTGTTGCTTGTGGGACCGGATGTAATTGAAGGTATTTGTTTCCTACTACTTCCCATGTTCCATCTGCTGAAAGAACTCTTCTAGCCATTTCTAAATACTGCTGAGTTAGATAGAAATCTCCTATACTAAGATTAGAGAAAAATCTATTAGTACTCCAAAAGCCTAAGAAGAAATCAAATTCTAGAGTACCAGGAATGTAATTGAATGCTAATAAATCTTTCTTATAAACAACATAGTTAATATTATTTACAATCATTGGAGGTAACTCATATAAGTTAACTCCGGCTGAAGCATCAAATACAGCATATTGTTGCATCCATTGAGGGGCATGATAATCTAACTGTGTAATAGCTTCATCTATACACGTTTTTAGTTGGAATGGAGTTAGTTCAACTCTTACAACAGGATGACCTAACTTAGCTAAAATGTAATCATATACAGTCCTTTCAAAATTGTTGAAAGTATAACCATCAACTTCAAAGTTATTATTTAACTGAGAAGTATCAACCTCACCACTTGCTGTAAGTGAAGTTATCTTAGGTCCACCATAAACTCCATTAGTAGCTCCATATCCTGCTATATTAGGTATTATCATAAAACCCTCATCTATATATAGCAAAATAGGATGAGGTTTTTTACACCCCATCCTATTTTATTTTAAGCCATTTTTATGGCTTAGACACTAGCACCAAGAACAGTTGAGTTCCTGAACATGTCAGGTGTCAAGCTTGCACCGACAACTCTAACGACTCTGTAGAATCTGCTAGCTGGCTGAATAGCAGCCTTGGCATAGCGAGTCATGATGCCCTTTCTTGGCTGGAATGTGCCAGGATCGGTAACAGTTGGTAGAGGCATGAGTGGGATGTATGGGCAGTAAACAAAGCCTGAATCCATTGGGTTACCACCATTGTAAGCAACAAGGATCTCATCCTCTGGGAACATTGGATCAACAATCAGAGTATACTTACCAGCGAACTTGCCACGATACTCAATGCTGCCACCCATGTTGGTTGGGCCATCCTTCTCAGGAAGACCGCCTTCTAGCTTGGCTGCTGACTCTAGCAGTGAAGCCATTAGGGGGCTTGTAACTAGAACAGTACCAGGACCACGGAAGGTTGTCTTGTAAATGTCTTGTGATGCATAGTTGATCATAGCAAGAACATTTGAGAATCTGTGACCTAAGTGCTGTGGAGCATACTCAGTACCAGCGAAACCACTGTTAATGTCTATGACAAAAACATTGCTCTTTGCGGGGGAGTTAGTTGGCAGACCTCCATTGTCCCAAGTTAGACTACCTAGTGCAGCTTCGTCAACCAAGCTACCAGCAGGTGATTTACCATATTGAGTACCAAGATTGTTTGAGTTTGTGTGAGGATCTAGTGATAATGGTGACCATGATCCTGGTAGGTTAGCATTCTCATTTGAATCATATCCATATGCAATCATACGGATATCCTCAATAAGCTCTCTATCAATTTCTAGTGATAGCTCCTTTGATAGTAGATCAGTTAGCTCACGCTCTAGATCAAGATTGTGGTAAGCCTTGAGATCCTGTGAAGCCTCTAGGGTCCACAATGCTCTCATCTTACGAGTCTTAGCAACCACTGGTTGTTGCTCAATATGGAATTGAATCTCAGGGATCTGTGTCCCATCAAGTGCTTCACCTGCTGAAACGAACCAAGCGTGGTGAGTAGTTGAGTCAGGGAAACCGGCGATCTTACCACCCATTGTGGTTTGAGGATCACCATGACCATCGTCAACAACATTTGAAGTATCAAAGGCAGTTCCCGTAAGGAAATGGTAATCCATACCATCATTTAGCTGGCCTGCTGCTGGGTCAGACCAAGTCTCACCAGCGGCTGTCACAGAACCAATAGCACTGGTTGTGAGGCCACGGTAAGTTAGGTTGAACTTGGAATAAACAGTTTGTTGGGTTGCAGCATTCCAACGGCTGTTACCAAGGTAGAAGATTTGGCTAACAGGGCCATCCATTGGCTGAGTTGAACCAATCATATTGAAGATTAGGTTTGGATAAACTCTACGAACCAATGGGAAAGCAAACTTTTGGTATGTACCAATGTTGCCAACCTGGGTTGAGCCTTGGCTCAATGCTTCCTCGTCATATCTACGAGTCTCTGCAAGCACTGCTTGTGCTTGATTCTCTAGAAGCTGGGCAGTAACGCGAGCTTGATAGTTGTCTGAAATTCCATCAAGAGCACCTTCCCACTTCTGAACTAGTTCATTTGAACCACCTATTTTTGATACGTCCATCAGTCTCCTACTTCATTAAGTTAAGTATATCTTCAGTTAAAAACTGGTTTCTTGCTCCAACTTTGTTAGCTGGGGTTGGATTCTTAGGTTGAATCTCCTTGCCCTTGCGTTGGAAATTTTCGACTGAAACTACTAGTGCAGAATCAGACAACATAGCATCACGAGCACTGGTTTCTTCCTCCAGCATCCGCTTTTGCTCCTCTAAAGACTCTTCGAGTCTTTGAAGTTTTTTGTTTTGAATTGATACCATGTTCTTTAGCTTAACATTCTCTTGCAGTTGTCTATCCAACTCAGAAACCAAAACTGTTTTTTGGTTTTCTAAGTTCTGAGCTTCGAGAGCCATTAAGTTAGTGGCATTAATTTCATCCTCTGGAGTCAGTTCAGTTACGAACATTGACTTCATATTTTCAAAAAGTTGAGCATTTCTAAATGTGTTGTTCTCCAGTTCAAGCTCCTTCATAGCTTGCTCTTTTAGAGAATCAATTTGACCTCTAATAAATGCATTAACTTTAATAGAAAGATCATTAACCCTAGATTCAACCTCTTCAGAGATTTTATTGTTGACTAGATCAGCAATCTTGACTAGAGTGCCTTCATCAAGTCCTTCGGGTAAAAGATCTGCAATTTTATCCATGGATTTTGTCATCTTATTTATTTACTCCAAATATAATAAAAACAGTAATTTTTTTTAAAAAATGTTAGGAACTACGCTTACTCTTTTCTCTTCTTTCATATCAACAGTTCCATTTGCGTAATGCCTTATTAATTCTGCTATCGGGATCGCTAGCAGTTTTCTTTGAAGTGAGTCTCTTTTTCATGCCACCCATACGAGAGCAAAAAGACTTACGACGCTTTGCTGATTTACTATCTTTCTTTAGTTTTGAAGGTTCAGTAGTGACAGCAGTTTTTAGCTTTGATCCTGGGTTGGCTCTACGGTAGGCTTCCACTCCTTTTTGAGTTAATCCGCCCTCCTTGCTTTTATGAACACCCATTTTCATCTTAGGCATCTTGCGTTTTTCGTTGAGTTGAGCTATAAACTGTTCAACAACCATTTTCTTAAAACTATCATTCATGGCTATAATCCCTCTAGTATTTATTCTCGAATCAACATCAGTGTAGTATGAAGTCTAGCTCTTTTTAGATAGACCTTTTACTAGCTTAGAGAATGCTTTATCATTAGCTGATGCTTTAGCACCCTCTTGGCCAGATGACTTTGCCTTGTTTATCTCACTTCTTGCCATAGGTTTGGATTGCTTACTTGAGTCTCCTGCCTTGCCTCCATATGCACTAGTTGAGCTTTGAGTAGGCTTTCCTCCCATTGTAGACTTCTTAGTGTTTTTACCTTGTGCAGCTTTCGTTATCTTTGTGCTAGCCTTGCTAATACCAACCTCTCTCTTCATTGGAGTTTGTGTTGGATCCTGTGAGGTAGCTTTATCACGATAACTCTGTAGAGTTCCTTTGGAAAGCTCACAAATAACTTTATTTTTAAAATTGATAATTTGCTTACTGTTAAGATCAATTTCTTTCCCGGCAGCCTTTTGACCTACAGCTTTAGCTTTTAATTTTAAATTTTTTGGGGTTGCTCCTTGAGTTTCACCTGAGCGTCTTTTAGCAATCATTTTTGCAAATTGCCTACCAACTTGCTTTGATTGTTCATTCCCTTCGGGTAGCCCCTCAGATTTCCATTTAGACATATTTGGACCTGCATATGGTTTATTTAAGTAATTTCTAACTTTGGCTTTATGTTCAGCCTCGGCTCTTTGTCTTGCAGTTTTTGGGTCTACTTTTAGTGGGGTTATGTTCTTTTCTTTTTGCCCTTCAGACTTTTTTGCTTCGTTTATTTTCTCATCAATTTTCTTTTCTAACATTTTAAGAAGAGCACGCTCACCATAAACTTTCTTCACGGTTGACTCAACAAAAGCTTTATTATACTCAATCTCTGTGGACTCCATTAAAGCAGGAAATGCACCGCGAGTTGAAGGGTCAGCAACAATATCAAAAGTTAAAAGATTAAAATCTTCGTTTACAGTTTTAGTCCCATCATTATTTTCAGTTAAGCTTCCAATTCCTCGACTTGAAATTCCAATTTTAACTCCACCTTTAATAAGTCCTTCAACGACTTTTCCTGCTGGGGTTGGAAGTATCTCAGCTTCCCCTATAACTTCCCCATTTTCCATATAAAGGTTGGTAATCAGGTGGGATGCATTTGATAACTTGACTACATCATAAGTTGGGTGATCTAGTTCACCAACTAAACGACGCTCATTTATTGCCTCGTTTAGCTTCTTTATTTGTGACTCTAGAACTTTCTTTGGATATCGTCTTTTATTACAGTTAGCTTCATCTGCCCTTTGGAATATTCCTTTCACACGAAGAACTGGGTTTCCATTTCTGTTTTCAGAAAGAACAGTATAGTTCTCTAATAAAAATACGTCTTGTAAATGCATTATTTCTTCTCCCTGCTCCAATAAGGAGCACCACGATCTTTCTTGGACCTAGATCCAGTGTGGCGAACCATTGTTCTAACTGCGTAACCCTTTACGTCTTTGAAACTTGATGGTATAGATCCTGGGGAAAAACCTTTAGCAGATCTTCCATTGATGATTTGCTCGTTGTCTTTTCCCCATTTCTTTCTAGTTATAACATACAAACGGCCGGAGTCTTTTGTAGAGAACATCTGACCTATGTAACCTTTCTTAAGCGCATCTGTTATGGATTTATAAACCTTTACTCTAGACTTTTGGGATTTAGTTTTAGCATTTCCATTCTTACCACTACTAAGCATCTTGTCTCTACCTTCTTTAGATCCTTTTGCTTTTTCTGTTTTTGCTTCAGTAAGAATATCAATAAAGTCTTTCATATTATTTATATTGTGATTTCACTTTCTTTACACAACGCTCAAACTTTGAGGACTTTTTTGGACCAGTAGAAGAATGGCAGATAGCCCAAGGATTATCTTCATTGGACTTTTTCTTTTTTTTCTTTTTTTGTCCACCTGCCAAGTTAACTCCAATGTTACCAACAGAAGTAGTTCCGGCAGTTAGTTCCTCAATTATTTGTCTTGCACGCTTAATTATTGTAGAAAACTCCTCAATTAAATTTTCTGTTTGCTCTTGGAGGTTTTGCTTTTCTTCTTGAACTACTTTAGTATTAACTTTTTTATTAGACTTTAACTTTGGATTTACAGTTTTAATAGCAAAGTCCACAAAGGATTCATCAACTTTAATTTTTGAGTAATCAGGGGATTTATCTTCCCCAAGTGTAGCCTCTTTTAATTTTGGTCGGAGAGATTCTTTTGGGTTCCTACCCATTTCATTTAAAATGTTTTGAGCGAAGTCCCCAACAGAAATATCCGGTAAATGCTTATCAGCCACTATTACTTACTCCTAATCTTCTGAATCCTCTTCACCATCAATATCTTCTTCCGTAAGTTGAGAAACTGAAGTTGCTATCTCTAGAATATCACTGATATGCTCTGCAATAACATCATCTGATAGTTCTTCATCAAGTTTTGAACAGCAAAGAGGGCATTCGTGAGACTCGGCCTCAACAATCTCCTCCTGTGGGGTATCAACTTCTTCGGTGGCTTCAACCTCAGTTGATTCCTCGACCTTAGAAGTTGCTTTAACTTTAATGCCAGCGGTTCCCCAATAAGCCTGAGAAACTATGTCATTAACAACTGATTCATTAATTGAGTTATGTTTCATAGAATAACGTCCTTATTTATATTTATTTTAGCTATGAGAGAAAGTGATATAAAATTTTTGAAATATAAAATATTTATTGATTGGGTTCGTCAAATAGAGAAAAGTTAAGTCTAATCTTATCTGCTGATCCAAAATTTCCTTGTGGATACCCAGTATAATTTGATGCTTCTACATATACATCAACTGTTGCTGTAATACCTCCATTCCAGTCAGGTTCACTCGTAGGCGTACCATATATTTCACCTGTAAGTGAGTCTATAAATATTCCAGGCCACAAAGTTTGATCACCCCCTCCAGGTCTTCTGACCCTAAAGTTTGAGATTGGTATTGGATCTGTAAATATTCTAGGTATTCCTTGACCAGGAATAGAAGCACCAGCTTGAGAAGTTATAGGACTCCCAGGTCTATTAAAGAACTGCTCTTGTGTTTGCTCACTTGTCAATTTTGTATAAGCTTCACTTGGCCTGATTGGGGACACTTCAGTAAATTCAACTCTAATTAGACCTCCATTATTTCTTGTGTAAATAACTCCTATACGTATGTTAGGATTAGAATAACTTATAGAAGGTGGTTCAACAACAAAGCCAAAACTTTGAAGAGGGTCATCTGGCTCCCTTAAAGCACCAAAGCCTCCACCTCCATCAGAAAACACTGTCCCATCTATAGCGTGAGCTATGTCACCACAACTTAATGGATCAAAGTCTCTAACTATAGGCTGTCCACCAACAAAAACGGTAGGACTACCTATAATGGCTATAGGAGGGTGACTAGCAAGATCCACGCATCCATGAGGTAGAAACGGATCTCCTACCCTAACCACAGGAGATCCATTTGCGTGTACATCTTCTTTTAATGGTGTCGGAAGCGTAGGCGGGAAGCAGGTAGGGCTATGTCCAAATGTCAAAGTATTCTTACGTATTACTCGTGGCATTCCTATCTTTCTCCGTAATAATTATAGTATCATCCTCTTTAATAGCTTCTTTTATGCCAGTTATCTCTTTTTCATTTCTTCTGATTACTGGTCTAATATTGACTCCTCTAGATCCATTAGCTAATTCACTTAAAAATAAGTTATTAGTTTCATAACCAAGTTTTGTAAATTTATCTAATGGAACTCTAGTGAAAACATCCCACCAAGTTAGAAATTCAACAGATGAGTAAGAATTGTATAAATAATCAACCACATCATTTACAATGTAGGATGCCCCGGTCTTAAAGTTCCCCTCATCCACAAGACTTGAATCTGCTGACTTTGAGTAAGTTTTTGAATCAGGATTGAAATAAGAGTTTTTAAACCTATCAGACTCAGTATTATATTTATAAATAAATCCATATGGGTCAGGATTTAATTTTTCTACTTCTCCAATGTAGTAACCAGAGTATTTCTCACTAATAGGTATCTGATCCAAAGGTGGAGTCAGTAGGGATCGGTCATCTACATCTATGTCTGGTATGAAATCAGCAATTCTGGATACTACTCCATTTTCAAAATAATTTATTTTTGATTGGTTTCCGAATGGATTATGTTTTGAGCCATTACCCGGAGTAACAATAAATCCAAAGGGTATGTTCCTACTTAAAATAGAAGCATCATTCTGTGACCTGTTTGATTGAAACACTCTAAAAGTTAAATCATTCTGTCTTAATGTTATTTCACCGGAGTCTTTAGCATATCTTACCATTGGATCACGATAATCAAAATTTATTTTAGATATTGATAAGGAATAATTTTCTACATACTTATCAATTATATTTTGATCAGTAGTAAACTTATATTTAGCCTCAATGTTGTCTACCATGTCTTCTGACCTGGAAAGATCCCTTACTGTAGATAAATCTAAATAAAAGAACATTGGATCTAAATAATCTTCTTCATTATAAGTCCCAGTAAATTCATTAATTGAAGTTGGGGATAAAACTTCTATTTGACATCCAGGATTATAGCCCAAGATGGAAAGCACATTAAATCTTACTCCAGGAGGTACATACAAAGTAGATGAAGAATCATTAGTTAAGATAAATGGTAAATTTGTATTAGAAATACCATCTATCATTGTAGAGGAAATATAGTAATCGGGTCCGTCACCGGATTCTATAACAGATTCTATTTCTGATATGTCTCCCACTTCCCCATCTAAAATAACTACCCCAATGCCGGTATCAGTAGAAAAAACGAAATCATCAGATGATTCAAGTTGATCAAGCTTTGAAATTTGAATTCCTGCATTAATATCAGTATTGAGCCTCTTTTGTCTTTTTTGTATTTTTGATAAATAACCTTCATATTGCTTATAATCAGCAGATGATGCCTGAACTGATAAAATACCGAGAACAGCTTGCGTTAATGAATCATTTTTAACTTCCGAAGAATCATATTCAATAAAACTATCATTACTTTGTCTTCTAGCTAAGTTAATATAATAGTTAGCATCAAATTCATTAATTCTACCAGTCAAAAGAAGTTTTTTAATTGTGGATAAAAAGAATTTAACATCTACTTTAGTATTTCCAAAATAATGAATATTATTAAAGGCGTCTAATAGACCTTCACTAAGACTTATTGCTATTTTATCTAAAGTTAAGTTTGAAACATAATCTTCATTCCAAGGTGATAGTTTATTTTGTCTAGCCATAAAGTAGTCAACTTCTTTTGCTATAAACTTTTTAAATATATTACCCTCGTAATTATTTGTTACTATTTCTGTTGACTTAGTAGGTGGTTTAGTAAAGAAATTATATTTTCTATCTAATAGAGCTTCTCTTGCTTGATCTTCCCTCTGGTTGTTAGATTTATTAGATTCAGTTGGGTCCAAGTCGTAAGGTTTAGTCAACTTTATTTTTGTTGTTTTATTCCTTGCAGTTTGATTTCCAATTAAACTTTCTATTTCGGATGGTGGACTAACAATTTGACCAGGATATAATGTAGAATTGTTTAGGGATAGAACATCAAATACTTTCTTTGAATTATTATAAGATAATCCTGGGTTGGATCTTCTACATGTAGATTCGCAATCAGAAGCGTCATCAAATGGGCAAGCAAGCCCCGATTCTATTTGTTGTTCTGAGCACTCTACGCACCTGCCATCAATACATCTAAACCTACCAGATAAGTTTCCTAGGGAAGGAGGTTCTGAAGGAAGCTGTACCCCTACGCTACCTGTTTGCTGGAACGGGTCTGGGTCAGGCTGTGTACCAAAGCTTCCAGTTTGTTGCCCAGCTACCCCTGTCTCATTAGGTCTAGGAATCTCAAATACTGGCTGTTGAAACCCCCTAGGTCTTTCCCCAACCCTTGGAGGTAGAACTTGAAAAGGCTTTGGATCACCAGTTGTAGGTCCACCTCCTGAACCGGGTGGTAATGGGTCAAAAGTGCCTCTTGGTCTACCGGTAGTGGGTCCACCTCCTGAACCGGGGGGTAATGGGTCAAAAGTGCCTATTGGTCCACCGGTAGTGAGTCCACCTCCTGGATCGGGAGGAACTGTACCGAGATCTCTTGGTCTAGACCCGGTGAATGGTCCCTCAGTACGTTCTGGGCATCTGTAGACATATGTTATTCTATCTGGAGTTTCTTCTACTCTTATAAGTTGATTCCTTACACCAATAGGAGTCTGATCTCCGCATTTCCTTTCCGGGTTTTGCATACAATTTTGCGGGCAGGGCACCGGTACGGCTGTTTGTGGTTGTAAAGCAAAGACTTCATCAAGTGTAAAAACTCTTGACCCTATCCTACAAGGAATACATTCAAAAGTTATAGTTTTTACATTTATTCCATCAGGGCAATAAATTCTTGTCTGTCTACAAAATTTGCCTCTTGCACCACCGGGACCAGCGGTTCCAGGTCCAGCCGGTCCCGTAGTAGCAGGACCAGGGAGTCCTCTACCACCGCGTGGACCAGCGGTTCCAGGTCCAGCCGGTCCCGTAGTAACAGGAACAGGGAGTCCTCCACCACCGCGTGGACCAGTAAAAGGACCAGGGACTCCTGTACCACCTCCTCCAGGACCAGGAGGGCCTCCAGTACCAGGAAGTCCACCTCCTCCAGTTCCAGGTCCACCACCGGTAGTGGGTCCCCGTTGGCCACGGGGGCGGTCAGGCTTTCTCTCACATGGTACGCAGGGCTCTTTTATATCAAAAGCTTTATTTATACACTCTGTCTCTGAACTGTAGACTTGGTTTGTTCTTGGAGTCTTACCATTTGGGAATCTAGATCTATATTCAGATAGTTCTATACATTTATATCTACGAGTAAAGCACCCAACATTAAATGGATCCCGAGGCTTTATTGTACCGCCATCTCGATAACACCTAGTGCTATCGCAAATACAGACCCATTCTTCTACCGGTGGAAAAATTACGGGTCTAGATGGGTCAGGAGGACTGTAGACATAAGGAGGTACAATTATTTCTCTACCCCCAGCAGCGGTACTCCCTGTAGGTTGCTGGCCAGGAATGTATTCACCACAATTAAATCTGTGTAGATTCCCTAGATAGCTCACCTATATAATCTCCTTTTTTTATACTAGACTTATTGTAGGTGCTCTAGCGTTTAGATTTGATCCAATCTGGGACGTTCCAACGGGAAATCCTGTTATTTGAAATGTGATTGTTGGGTAAGTTGCTATACCAGCACCAGATTGACCAAGATATCCCATTTGAGAAGAATCAGATGTTAATTCTATATCCCTGTTTATAACCACGAACCCAGCAAAACATGTCTCTTCTCTTTGATCTGGAAGTTGTATTCTCCTATTACTGAAAAACTCACCATTAAATGGAGGAGCACCAGCAGGTATTAAATGGTTGTCGTCTCTATTACCACCAAAAAATTGGTCTTGTGCTACCCATGCAACGTAGATAGTGAATTCGTTTCTTTGCTTTTCTACCCAAACAGCATTAGTTCCAGTTCCTCCAACAAAGTAGTCATACTGTGGTTGGCAACTCATTGGGGCGCAGTTCCATAATTGAACGTCAACGTGGTAATCATCCATCCAATTAACTGAAGACCTATCTATGAATATTCTCTTTTTAACATAGAAAATATTCATCATGCCGCTCTTACCTCTCCAGTTTTTGGTTCCTATTTTATTAAGTCTTGATGAAAGATTAAAGTTTGAATATGATCCAAAAGAGTGACCGTCTAGATTATCAGAGTCTCCATTAAAAGCATGTACGTGTATTCTATCATTTGGATACTGACCCGCATTAGGTAAGTTATTTCCCTCGACCCATGGAGCTACATCCCAGTCTGGGTAATCTGGTATTGAGTAATCGTTTGGAAGGCCATATCTGGTTTTCATTGCTGACTTTAGAGCTTCCGTTGTAACAGAACCCTGAAGTTGAGTGTCAGATATATATTTACATATTGCACCCTCAACTCCAAAGTTAAATCCTCCCTTGACATAACCTCCACCAACTATCTTTGGTGATGTTTGAGCAGAAATTGAAGTGGAAAGTGATGTTATCTGAGACCGTAGTGCTCTATAAGCTCTCTTAATCTCGTAATCCAACTCTGCTTGTGTTGCTACTGGGTTAGCTATGGAGAGTTGTGGTACAGCAGCAGCAATACCAGCCCTTTCATTATAACTTAATTCGGTAGTTCTGAGGAATGGTCTAATATCAATTACATCCGCACTAGTTAGAATTGGAGTTCCTCTATCATTCTTAGGAGCGTCTCTCCTAACAACAATGTAAGCTAGTGGAAGAATAGTCTGACCAATTAAACTATAATGTTCTTCAGGTAAAGTTTCTGATAGTAGTGGGCTAAGGTTCATCAAGTCATCAGGTACAGGGAAAGAACCTTTAATTCCTGAGTCACCCTCTCCCGTAACCCCAAAGCCACCGTAATTCATGTAAAGATCCGATGGATCTGCTAGAATTTTAGATCTTCCTTGGGAGTCTATACCTTCATAGTTTTTATATGATGAATTTCCAACTGCATCTAGAGGACCCTCAGTAAAGTTCATACCTATCCCAGCACCAAGAACAAGTCCCAACTGTGGCCTATTTATTTTTGTTGGATTATCATTTATAAACTTAGCAATAGTGGTAGAGCTTGTATCTACTGGCTTAGAATAAACAAATAGCAAATCAATTCTAACAGCATTCGGAGCTAAGGCTTCTTCAGCTTCACTAAATGGAACTCTATTTCCTGCTTCATTAGTATAATAAAAGTCTTCAACATTAAACTCAGGTATCGTAATTGACAATTCACTTGGAACATCAACTACTGCTGTTCTAGTTACACCACGCCATAACTTAACAAAATTTGTTTCAGCAACACCTAGGGAAGCAAACCCTAATGCACCTGCATTATCATATTGCCTTAAAACGAACTCTGTCCCTCTTTGGCTATTATTTGCCCAAAGTTGGACCTCGGTTATAGGATAAGGAGGTGTATTTATTCCATCAGGGTAATCTATATTTGCCGTATTCCCTGGGGTTATAACTTGGTTACCATCTCTAGGTCTAAGAACAGGATAAGTAAATGCTCTCTCTGATAAGCCATTCATGCCAAAAGAGCTTTGTGTATTGTAAAACTTAAAGTTCTCTAATAATGGACCTAGAACTTGGTCATTCAATAAGGTAGCAGCCCAGGTATTGCTTTCAGTAATATCAAAGCCAGTAAGATGTCTAATTATTTGCAATCTATTTAAACTGTAAGCGTCGTTAATTCTAGCAGTAAATCTTCCTGGTTTAACCTTGACTGTAGAATCTGAACCCTCTACATATGGCTTTAACTCATTAAGCTCATTCCTATCAATACCATCAACACCAGCAGCAGTATTAAGTTCAGCTACTTGATCCTTCAACCACAAAGTATTTTCATGAATTTGCTTTAAAGGTATATTATCCACTTCCCAATAGTAAGGATCATTAGCTTTAAAGAATCTTACTGGGTCTGTAAACCTATAGTTACTATCGTAAAATTTAATCCTACTCATTATGAATCCTTACTGTCAAGCTCGAAAGTATTACTTGATCTAAATCCCCTACCAATATCTCTATATGTATCATTCGCAAAGTCCCCATACTTAACTTGAGTATAAGGTAAGATTCTTCTTACAGGAGTTGGAATATTAGACTTTCCAATGCTACAGTGTTTTGCATTGGCAAAAAGATTAGATGATGATTCGTCTAACAAAACCGCTCCATTCTGATTAGAAATAATCTCATTACTATAATAGTACCCTGAAGTTTCCCATTGACTATTAACGGTATTATATCTTCTTATTCTAGAATCTAGACTAGAAGGGCCTATTGAGGAGCAATTAGATGATGCGTGGTACCCCTGACTATATATTTGATCTATTTCTCCGACTCTTCCACCTAATCCTGATATTGAAAGAATCGAAGCTTCTGGATGAACTGAGAAATACAGTCTAAAAGGGCCTTTATTCTTATGAACATCTGGTGCCCAAGGGTTACCACTACATGGTGCATAAAAGTCTATAAGAGATAAGGATTCTGTGTCTGGGGTAGTCATAGGAGCCCCACTATGGAAGGTATCTTCACTACCTACTTCTAACCATCCACCTAAAGGCCCATGGTAGTTTGCATCTTCTGGATAGTCTTCTTCTACTGAAACAAATGCTGACTCCATTGTACTATCATTACCTATATTCCAAATAAATAATTTGTTACATAAATATACTGATCCTCCAGTAGTATCGTAATAAACATCAGATGGATTCCAGAATCCGCATGGGAAGTGAACATTTTTTAAATCAATATGACTTTGATTTAACGCTCTTACACACATTCCGCCATAAGTTAATTCAGTGTAGGTAGTGGTGTCCTCCCCTGGATCAAAGATTTGATTTTTGCCTGTAAGAAGGGCTGGAATTGTATGGGACCCTATTTTTTGAAATGAGGTCCCACTATTTTTTGCACCTATATTATAATTATTTATAACTCCTCCACCTCCATCTATAGGGTTTGGATAAAACTGTATGAATCCACTGGAGATATAATCACCATTTGACCCTGGGTCGTATAGGGGTCCATCAGTTACTGCGGTAACTCCATACTCCCCTTTCCAATAGTTTTTGTAATATCCTAAATCCTTAATGTTTAAAGTAGAGTGCTTATCCAATACAATACAAGACCTTGTAGAATGTAGTTCAACCATTGTATGGTTGAAAGGATCATTAAGGTTATATGAATCTACATCAAAGTTTGCATCAGTATTATCTGTAGGTGGTTTAATAGCGATTATAGAATTATCTTCTGCATATAAATCAACACCGAATTGAGCAAAAGCAGTAGGACCATTTATTTCTATTTTAGAACCTTGTCCTGCATAAGCTCCCGCTAACCTTTCTTGTCTTGCTTGATTAGGAGGTCCAAAAACTTTAGTAGCATAATGTTTTGATCCTTGCAAAGTCATAGTAGACCCATTAGTTACAGAAATTTCTGATCCCTTTACTGCAAAGTTTGCTATAGATTGCTCATCCTCTCTTATTATGTTACAATGTATTAGTTTGGCCTCTGAATTATTTTTTAAAGATATAGCTGGTAAGATACCGTCTGAATTTCCAAACAGGTAATCAGCCCCAACTGGGCGTCCGAATGATCTTGAAAAGTTAAATCGTCCTACTTTATCAACTATCGCAGAAGTTTGAACTGGTAGTAGTTTAGAATTAAAAAGCTCTAGATGTGATCCATTGGCAGAAAAGTCGTAGTGATAAAAGGTGTCATAATTAGCTCTAGGATCACTTTCTTTTGTAGTTGGTAAAATACTATTCTTATTGTAAATTAAGTTAGAAATATTTAATTTAACTGCTTGTTTTTGATTTCCTATTGCTGTTAATTTATCTAATTCTAAAGTTGAATTAAAACAATCCGCTCCAACAAGGTTACCTAAAATAAAAGTTCTACCATTTAAGGAATACTTTGAGTTTACAGCCTTTAAACCATAACCGGTGTTTAACTCTAATGATAAAGCTGTATTATAAGCAATAGATAAATTTTGTGATTCTTTATTTTTATCTTCATACACCCCACCTTTTAGGATAGAGTTCTCTAAGTTTATTCCTATAGTATTCCTACTGAACTCTAGAATAGTATTTCTTGTTTCAGTCGGCTTTGCAAGATTAACCTCACCTAATAATGAATCTAATTTACTTGCATACAAATTATCCATGTGGGATTGAGTAGAACTTATATTAATTAATGAGTTTATGGCATGTAGCCCTGCTGAATCATCATCGCGCAATAGAGTATTTTCAAAACTATTATCTAAATCAATATAGTTTATTCTTTCTTCCCATGGACCTATCAATCTCTCGCTATCACCAGGAGTAAAGCCATAGTTTCTAGTAGCTACACAGGATCTTAAAATATTTATTTCAGAGTTTACAACTTTTATACCTGCTCTTCTATGCCTAGTTGAGACGATGTTTTCTAGATAAATATTTGTAGAATTTGAAATAAAAACTCCATAATCGTTATTACTAACAGTTGAACCAGACCCGTCTACGAAAAAGTTTCTTACATATATTGGACCATTACAATTGTCAATAATAATTTTTGGCAATGTGTTTCCATAGAATAATGAAATAACCTCTGTACCATTTTTAATGTTATTTTCATAATTTACTCTTTCATCAGTAACTAAATCAAAGGAACTAGCATCTTTTGTGTGAATTTCATCACTATTATTAGGATTATACTCATAAGCTTCAAAATAAACTCCATGCTCCCCATTAGGGTGATCGGATGGGTCCCTTCGATTTCCAGATCCTCCTCTATTAGGAATAACTAAAGTTCCTCTGTTATAAATTAAGTTACTTGGAGACTTAACATAACCATTTAATACAGTATTATTTATTCTTTGATCTTCACTTGCAAGAGTTGAACTATAAACGAAAGAATCAATACTCTCGCATTTAGATTGTTTAAAAATTCTAAAAGGTGCTTGATCAAGTGGCGCATATTTAGCGTCAAGCAACTCTTTTGCATAGTCTACTGAAGATACGCCAGAAGCAAAATTGTATTCATTTAAACCATCGGTATTGTCTTCAGTATTTGTCCTTTCACTAATGAATAGTACTGTAGCAAAAGTAGAGGACGCTCCTGCTTCAGTATGGGCGAAGTTTTTATTAACAATTTCTAATGATCCACTTGGACCAAATGTAAAGTTTCTTAGCTCTAAGGAATCCTGGAGGCCGAAATTAGCAATTTCTACGACAACAGGAAAGTTAACATACTTAGGTATTGCCTCAATGCAAGTTTTAATATCCCTGAATATATTTTTAGAACATCCCATTAACTCATCTGGGACATCGGCAGATACGACTAAAGCTGCACCAGGGACGGATGAGGTTGGGTAACCGAGCTTCTCCCATAGTAAATAAGTTCTCTCATCCAAATCGTATATTGGTAAATTGTCTTGCTCCCAGTTATAAAAAGAACTAGTATCAAACTTTGTTACCTTATCTGTCCAACAATTGAAAAGCTTGGTAACTCCTGTAACAGTATAAAAGTCGTCGGGAAAATACATTTTAGAAAGTAATACTCCATCTAAAAACTAAAGCAAAGTCATCAGTTTTTCTGATACCTGAGAACTGTCTGTAGGCTACAAGTATAGGGGCCGGTGGATCATTCTTCTTTATATTCTTCATAAAGAGCCCGATCTCATTAAGTAGGGAATCTTCCCCATCTCTCTGAAGGTCGTTGGCAACAGTCTCATCTAAAACTATTGTAAATCTAACAGTCCTAGAGTCTAATCTAGTTATTTGATTATATGGTATAATTCCATATAAATTATCCTCTGCTGCAACGGAAGCTGTAGAACCCTTTATTATATGCCCGGTTACAACATATAGATTACTATACTCCTCTATGTATTCATCTAAAGCAGTTAAAGGACCAACTAGTTCATACCTATCAGCAATCTCGTCATTTGGGTCATCACCACTAACGCCTACTTGAAATCTATCTATTTGAAAGTCAGTTATCTTATCGGACCCTACGAGTGAAAATAAGTGAGATAATCCAATACCCATACCAGAGGTAATGATATTGTGATCATCGAATACAACTTCTTCACTGCCATCTTGATAGCGTTTTGACACTGTTAAGTGCCCAGCTATATTTAATTCGTTTTCAATATTTAAGTTCATTTTAACTGAATTTTAATTTAATATCAAATCTAAACCCTAATGGGACTCCCACATATTCACTAGCGTTCATAAATAAATGCATAGCAGCTTCTTGGGTAGCACCAGAAGATTTATTGTTTACATAGAGAAGATCTCTAGAAGATATATATTTACTAAAGAGTTTATATTTTCTAGGATTATTGTTTATAGAGAAATTATAAGGTGGATTTTCTCCATTTTTAAGCATTTCTTTTATATCTAGAGTCCATAATCCAATAGAATATAAACCACCAAATAAATACATAGCTCCAGCGTCCCCCGATGGAACTAAGAAAGATACGTGCATACAGGTATTACTAGTATCCGTCTCTATTCTTCTAAAAGCTTTACATTCAGATAATTCATCATATAAGTTATCCAAAGTTCCAGTTAAAGCTTCACCATCTCTAAATGTTAGGAATCCATTCTCATCTACCGTGCCATAAGTATTAAATCCAGGGCTGAGAGTCCCGGACATAATTTGATTCTCTCCAAAGTTATTCCCAGGATCTTTAGCATAAATAACAAAGCTAGCATCTAAAGCAGATGGTATGAAAGTTCCTCCATCAGTCCATAAGGATGATACATCATCGACACCTGGAATAGTTTTAATGTTTTGAGCATAATTCAAATAATGACCAAGATCGTAGTTAATCTTTAAAAAATCAAGTAATTCAGTAAAGTCTACTGATTCACTACTACTTACGATATAAGGAGTGCAATTTACTTCTTCTAACCTAGTATCAGTTGGTTTAGGATCAGAGGGTAATAGTTTATAATATAAATCCAAGGCAGAAGCTGTGCCATAAGAATCATATCCAGATAATGCATTATCCTCACCCTCCTTTAAGACAATGAAGGTTGGCCAATTTAGTCCGACCCCTGTGTTAGCCGGGTTATCATAGACAGAAAACTTTAAATCAGCCTCGTTACCTACTCCAGGGAACCCCTGCTCATTAATGGTTATCCTTATTCCACCTTGAGGATCAGCGGAAAGACCAAAACTTAACTTTTTGGAATCTATATCCCCCGCTCCAATCGGAATTAAAAAGAATGAAATTTTGTCAGTGGCACCTGGAATATATGTTGAAGTATATTGGAATTCTTCGCCATCAGCGTAAGTGCCGGTTATAATAATCTCATCCCCTCCATAATAAGAGTTTCCTGGGTCTTTTGTATCTTTTACTATACTTAATCTATTTAATTCAGTATCCTGGTTAGGGCTTGTGTTAGTTCCGGTAACAAGGTATTCTAAGTTAGATCCATTAAATATCAAATTTATAACTGCTTTATCAGCATTATCATCTAGCTCCAAAGTCACGTCTGAGCCAATACTACTAGTGTAGATATTAGTAATATCATTATTTGTTCGACTTCTTATCTTATTAGAAGCAAGACCATTAAAAATTGATGTTACTTCATGCCGACCAAAATTTTCAAGAATACTTACACCAAAATCGCCGAGGTAGACGCTGTCAGTTACTGTTCCACCATTATCAGTGGCTGTAACGAATATACTAGTTGTCGCAAAGTCTGTTAGATTTAGTTCTTTGTTAGCTAATGCAGCAAAAGAAAAGCTAGCAGGCCCATAAGCTGATAATGAATCATCAGAACCTAATAATTCACGTATGTTTACATTATTGCTATACGACACTACACCTAAATAATTCTTATAGGATGAATCTATTGGAGCTAAATTATCATATCTAAAAAGACTTTTATGTGCATGGTTTCTAAATCCATCCCCGTCCTTACCGAAAGAGACAGCCATTATAGTATAGTTAGAAGTGTCTAATATAGATGACGCACTTTCTAAACCACTAAGGTAGGGTGGTATAGTCATTATATCAGCAATATGTTCTCTGGCTAAATCTAAAATCATTTTACTCTATTATTATAGTCTCTGTTATACCTATGGTTCCTATATAATCCGTAGTGTCAGCGGTGGTTGTAACTCTAGGATCTATTCTATAGTTATGCCTACTTCCTCCCTTTGATTCATGTATATCTTCCATCTTTGAATAATCTCTGCTTGCAATAGGTTGTTTATTGTATTTTCCAATAATCTGATTAAACCAACCTAATATATTCATTAAATCAATTTTAGATATATCATGTCTAAACTCAGTGCAGTAATTATAAGTCATTGGGTGTGACTTATCTATCCCTCCGAGTAGAGGTTTACACCATTTATTTAAAGTTATATCATAAAGGTCCATGGAATGATATAAAGCGACTCTATATAAATATTCGTCAACAGGAACTTTAAAAACCTCTATAACATACTTTTGATCTTTTCTATGTAGATAACCAAAAGTATTGAAATAGTCATAATCCATATCTACTTCAACATTTCTAGTGTTAAATTTAACTGAAAGCTTTTTATAATCTGATTCACCAAAAATAGTAATTAATTCATAGCGCCTTGGAAGTTGAGCTTCAGGATCTATAATATCTAAACACTGGAACCCTTGTCTCTCTGGGTCATCGTAGCTGAACTCTTCTGGGTTGAAAGTAAACAAGTGGGAGTACTTTCTTATCACATCGTTTGAGTTTAGTACTCCTCTCTCTAAAGCTTTTCCGCTATCATGTCTTACCCATTTTTTATCTTTAGTATAAGACCAGATCTTACCCCCTTCTTCCTTAGTGTGAATCCATACTCCAATAGTACCCCCTCCATACTCTATACCACCAGGGTGGGTTACTAGAGCATTGAAAGAGAAGTTGAAATCGTGATCAGGTAGAAGGAAATTCTTTTCTACGTCATAACCATCTTCAGTAAAGTTTTCAAACTTATCTACATCAAAGCTTATTCTTGGGAATCCATCTTGTGCTATTTGCCAAATAATAGTATTTGAGTTTAGGAAATCGTTAGCTCTTCCTGCGCCAGGAGCGTCAGACTTTTCTGTTCTAAATACAATAAAACTATTTAATGGGTTTGATCCAGAAGTATGAATCAACTCTACGGAATCAAGAATACCAGAGCATCTATACTCAGGATTATTAACTACTATTTCATCACTGGCAGATGTAAAAATATGAGTACCTAGTGACTTTGACGCCGCTGTATCAGCAAAAGGTTCCTCTCCGGGATGAAAAGAATGAACCCCAGAGTACAAATATGTATTAGAAATTAAATTACCAGCAGCCTTCTGGCCTGGGCCATCGGATGTGAAATCAGAGTTTCTTAATATTGATCCAAAAGCATGATTAAATATAGTTGGTCCTCCATCTAGTTCCAACGTTCTTGGATTTAACCTATGCCCACTAAAGTCTGATGTATAGACATCATACATCCAATGGAACTCTCTGCCTAAAGCAACTCTGTAAAAGTCTTCAGGTGCCTCTGGGAAAGCGCCAGACGATTCGGTTAACTCATTAGCATAACTTTGTGCTATATTCTTCCAATACAAATCTTTTACTAACGAATCATAGTTAGAAGATAAATAAATATGACCTTTAGCTAATTTGCGGTCCTCTTCAATTTTATGGAAGATAGCACCTATTGTATGTAACTGACCTCTGTCACAAGAGTAATCGCTCTCATAAGCCTCTAAAGATGTTGGTGATTTCCAACCCCTAAAAGGGAAGGTGTTGCTAACAGCTATCTCATAATAAACATTTGCAGAATCTAAGGTTTCGCAAGCTCTGTATATTGGAGGAATATCCCTGTAGTCTGGGATAGTGACGAAAGTTAAAGATGATGGAATCAACCCTAATGCAGCACCGCTTAAGATATTATTTCCTAAGGGGGCTGTCATACTACTCAAACTCCAATTAGATGGTGAATTAAACCCGTCTCTTGTGTAAAAGCCTTCTTTTGGAAAAAAGTTTGAATAGTCTCTTCTTCTGTAAGTTCTTCTAGGAACATTAAATAAAGTTGTATTATTTGGTGAACTAACTCTTAGATCCTTCCAGAAGGAATCAACATCTGTTCTCCCAAATACATTCCCGTCCTCGTTCAAACCCCTCTTATACCCATTCATTGAGTATACACCGGTTACACTTAAGTTAGTAAAAGAAGAAGACCCATCTAGGGATGACTCTGGATTGTCGTTCTTTTTAAAATCTACAAAAGGTATAATATCTGGTGTGTATTCCTGGTAATCTGAATCAGAGGCGTTTAGCCTTATTCTTGGTATTGAGTGTGCAGGTGAGAACTCCTTTACAGCCTGAGAAGCCAACTGCACGGCCCTACCTGAATTAACTTCAATAGTGTTCTTTAGGAAATCAAACTCATCGGCTTCAAAAACTAAATCAAAGTGTGAAGACTTGCCGTTCCATAAGGAGAGGTAGTTTACTTTTTTGTTTGAAATATCTTTAATAATGTTTTCCCAATTTGGAGGGTAAGTAACATCATCAGTAAAGAATAACCATCCGTTATTTACACCGGAATCTTCTATATTTTCTATTGTGTGTGATTTTATATAATCTCTTACTTGTATAGCAAAGTTTTGAGGAACACCAAAACAAACTAATTTGTCGGCAATCCTATCAATCATATCTTTTGTTAAAGATACATTGACGTAGTAGGGGTATTCCTCAAATGGTGGTATAGGATAAACCCTTCCTCTATATTTGAACTTGAAGTCTTCATCATCAATAGGGAATGGTTCTCCTGCAAGTAGGAATGATCCACTAAACTCTTGAACTAAATCAAATATAATTCTATCTGTAGCTAGTTTTATATTCTCATCAAAATCTTCTTGATTGAATGCGTTTACACCAAACTCTCTTCTAAAAGCTAAGTCCCTAGTCCAAGTTGTGTAATCTTTAAATAATGTTGATTCTGTAGCTAAAGAATACCAAATGATATGTGGAATATATGACTCCCAAAGATCTGATATTCTTGATGAAACATCAAATACATTTTGACTGAATATAGCATCAGATGCATACTGCAAAGACGCTTTAGTTCCTGCTCTCTTATAAACTTCTACAGCATTAATTAATTGTAGCCTCCACCTTCCTGGATCTTCGCCAAAAAGAGGCCACCCTATAAGATCGGCAACGAAGGGGAGGTATTCTTCTGGGCATTGCTGAATTTGATAATAAGTCTCTATCTGATCAACACTATTTGAGTAATCAGCAAATGCAAACGAAAAAGCTTTTACTATCTTTGATACTGGGCCGATTATCTTTTTATTATCTATATAAACAGATAAATTTAAAAATCTATCTATAGCATCTTTTAATCTAAAATCATCTTTATCAATATAAAGAGGAGAATAAAGTACATCAACAAGTGTTTTTAGCTTATCTAGTTGTTGAGTCCCACTAGTATTCTCCGTATTTGCAATATATGGAGGAGGCAGATACTCGTCTGGGATTAGATCATTATCTCTGAAAGCGTCACATGTAGCATAGTTCTTCCAAATATACTCAGTCACACCTTTCATTGTATCATTTATCAGTATCTTCTCACCCTCGTATAATTTTTCTGTTAATAAAGTTTTTACATAAGAGGAAGGTTGATAGTCCAACGTATCTGGCCCAGATAGATTTAGGAAGTATATCCAACTAAGTTGATCAACCAAATAAGCATGTTGGGCACTAGTATCAGTATTATCTTCAACAAAAATTTTAGTTGGCTTATTGAGATAAATTCCTGGTAAAAGATCGTTCTCCAGATAATCTGCAAACTCTTCTTTGGAATCGAAGTTATTAAATGTATAATTTAATGGAACTAAAATTCTCTTTTCAAACTCAGCAATGTCTAAATCTAAAATGTCATTTTGCTTTACAAAATACTGCGCCATTCCAGAAGGTGTACCCAAGCCTGAAAACTCTCCAACACCTTCCAAAGCACTTATGTTAAAGACAGTGTCAACTATATTTAATATATTTAAGTGACTATTTATTAGTTTATCAATAGGATCTAAGTCTTGCCCAGATAAATTATAATCATCAAGTTTGTATTGATCAGGGACTATAAAGCTTAACGCTTCATCGAAATTCGATTTATGAAACTTTCTACTTTTACCAAACTTTCCTGGGTCGACCATTAGACGTAATGAATGGTTATGTTAAAGTTGTTTAACTGAATTATTTCATTAAAATTAACAACTATCGTTTCAGGAATATTATCTATTGATGCAAACCTGACTTCATTAATTTCAAAGATTTCTCTAGCTAAGTCGCCAGGAACAAAGTATTGTCCGAAACGCCAATTATCTACATTAAAATAGCTTAGTATGACTGCTCTTATTTTTGCTTTTATAGTTTCTTCGTTAGCTTTGTATTGTTTATCAACTCTAGCTGTTATACTCGTATCTATAGTCCTTATTAGGCCATCTACTACAACAACCTCATCTGTTATCATTTTCTTCTCATCAATTCCAGCAACTAACTGTCTTTTAAACTCAGGGGTTGCTTTCCTTAATTGAAGATCACTGGCCTTCTCTAAGACAAATAGATCAATTATATTTGCTGATGAGTAAGCTCTTCTTACCGATGCAGTTGCTTTTCCTACTGATCCATAACTAGTCATGTAAGTATTAGCAAAAGCATCATAATCGTCAAGTGTAACTAGCCTATTTAATGATCTGTAAAGCTTTGGACCATAACGTTTAGCGTGAGAGATAGTTTCAGCATTAGCTCCACCAGTACCAGCGGAAGTATTTTCTATAGTAGCTGTTTTTGTTTCACCACCGAGACTGCAAGAAATACGAGAGTTTAACGACTCTTTTCTTATATTACCTCTAGTTCCTCCACCTACACGATAGAAAATAGTATAAGAATCAGTTATATTAGGGCTTTTTCCTACATTACTATCTGGAAAAAGTATTGTAGCAGCGTAAGAACTGTCAGTTGCAATTTGAAAAACTTTATCATCCGGACCGGAAGCAAAGAATACAGACTCTACTTGTTTGTATCTACCGGCAGTGGTTTCATCATCCCCATTAATATAAACTAAAACACTACCTTCTACTACGGGGGATTGTGATAACTTAATTGACTTTATGGATTCAGTATTAGAAAATGCCCCATCCTCACGAATAAAAGACCCTTCTAAAAGAACTAGATTTGTAAACTCATTACCTACTTTTTCATTTTCATATAGATTGATATTCCCTTCAGAGTTTTCAACATCTATATCGCCATTGGCAGCTACTTTATATAAGGTGTAAGTTAATGGTGCTCCGTCTTCTGGTGAGGTTATATTAATTACTCTAGAGGGCGCTTCTATTACTAGTTTATCCTCTTCGGGTATAGTAAATGTTTCATCTAAAGTAATTTTTGCATTCGCTGCGGATGATATTGGACCCTTTAATCTGATACCTATAAGGTCTAACAAGTTCTTGACTGACTTTCTAGTCCTAGCTGTTCTTAAGAAGTTCTCATATGATAGATAATCGGCTTTGTAGGATAGAACATGACCCATATAAGCTACAAGTTCTATTAGCATCATTCCGAAATCAGATTCAGAAATATAGTTATAATCTAAAGGGTATACAGCTTTGACATAATCAATCATACCCTGCCTCAAAGTTAAAAAGTCTGTCGCGGCGAAGTTTATAAACTTATTTCTAGCCTCTAGATCTACATCCAAAGTCTTTAGAAAATCTGATTCTACCGTTCCTTTAAATACCATTATAATGTTACTTCTAAATCAAAATTTACAGATTCTACATTTTTTAATCTACAATAAAGTTTTATTGTTAGAGTTTGATCTCCATATGCGTTAGGAGAATCATTTGGGATTACTCTTATTTTAAGAAGTTTAACATCCCTAGCATATCTAGCCATAGACTCAATAACTTCTATTTTTATTTTATGTAATAGGGATTCATCTATTTGCTCCATCATATAGCTCCTGAGATTAGTGCCAAAGTCAGGATGCATTACTCTTTCTCCCCTGTTGGTCATGAGCATTTGTCTTAAATTACTCTTTATAAGATCAACCCCTCTAGCCTTAGTAAAATAACTTCCGTAAGTTTTCGGGTCAATTGGGTATTGAAATCCGTAAATACTTTTTGTGGCAGACCTAATCGCTGATTTATTTGACAGCGAGGGATAATTAAAAATATTATTATAAACCGTTACTTCGGAATTTACTGCCATAGCTACTTACCTTTATTAAAATATGGGAACGTTAATGGTGGAGGATTTGTATAGTTAAACCCTATATCATAACCATTTTGTTTCATATCAACAGTACATTTATATAGTTCCGTAAATAAAGTATTATACTTTTGTTGATAAGCATCATAATCTATAAACTTAGCCATTGTCCCATGTTGAGCTTCAATATCCGCTACTGATGTGGATGTTAAAGCTAAACCCTCCTCAGTGTATAAACAAGTACCAATAGAAGAAGTTGTAAATACAGCATTGACATATGCTGCTGAGGCTTGGGAACCTCTATTTTTTAAACATCCTGGGTACATTATTGACGATACTACGGTATCTAAACCGGTTACACTTCCATCAGCATTAGATAATACTATCAATGGATTAGGGTATATCGTCCCAGTAGCCCAAAATGGGTGTTCAACATTGGTATTAGTAAATTTTCTGTCTTCTTCAGCAAAAGGTAAATAAGCAGAAGAAAAACTCAATCTGTTATTTTCTGACACGGAACTCCATTGATAATCACTACCACTTAGCTGCCCCCAAGTAGGTATTAATGTATCTTTAAGTTCAAACAAATAACACCTATCAACTAGGAAGCCTAGAAATTCCATTTTTTCTAAAGCAACGGAACTTCCTTGTGCATCATCATTTAATATACCTGTAAGAGTAAGGCCATCAAAAGTTACACTTCCTGCATCAGCCCAACCAGACAATATATTTTGTATATCTTGAGGTGTTGTTCTGAAAAAGTCAAAATCAGTTTTAGATACGATATTAGTGTCCCTAGCAACAAAGCTTCTTCCTAAATCCCAAGTAAATGGTGGTAAGAAATTTTTTGCATTAGCGCCATAGAAAGAATCAGTAAAAAACTTAGATCCCTCCCATTGCCTTCTAGTCACAGTAACTTCTGAATCATTAGGATCATAAAAATCATAAGATTGCAATGCTGAAGTGTAGCCGCCATCAAGACCGTTATTTGTTGAGTATCCCTTTTCATCAGGGACTTTTAATTGAGAGTCTTTTAGCCAGTTCCATTGTTTAGCTACATTGACATATGCTGCTGCATCAGGTTTCCATCTTACTTCTCCGTCTGAGAAGAATAAGCCCCATGTCTCTACGAACGGCATTGTTGAGAAAGGATTATCAACCATCGCTTGCCAAGGCATACCACCAAAGCCATCTAAAAAGAAAGATGATACGTTTATTGCATAGCTGTCGAAAGTTTCTGAGTATACTGCCTCGTTATACATATAAGGCAACTGGAATGTTTTAGATCCAGATAAAGCTAGTTCAGTATTTCTTTTTCTCCATGCGGAGGAGTATGCATAAGGGTGAAAACAAACAAAGTCTATCCTAGCTTCTCCAGCCAACTGAGTTAAAAAGCTTTCACCATAAATAGTTTTAGAGTTGGAAAAAGAAGTTGGTGAAGTCAGAGTGTGATCAAAATATGGGTCAGCATCACTATATGTAATAGCTATATTTAATCCCTCATCGTCAATTCTCTTTCTTAGGTATGTAGTTGCACTCAAAACTAATCTATCGGCACCATCAGTAATTGGGAAAAAACTATTTTTTAACATTGCGTCATAAATAGTCTTAAAAAGAGAGTGAGAGACACCATTTATCGTTCCTTCGTCTGGGAGCCCGGTAACCCAGGCATCCATTTCCTGGTACCAACTTTTCCAATCGTTAGTATCATCTGACTCTAAATAAGATTTTACATCAAATGGTAAAAGTCTTTCTGTACCCCCTATTTCTGCTCCAAACTCATTAGCTATATCAAAGCACCACATACTTTCTTTATCTTTAACAACTTCAAAAACAGAAGAAAGATAAGGGTGTAGTACATTTTTCCAAAATTTATCATCTAACTCAGCGTCCGACCCATAAGTATTTACTGCTCTAACTGAATGAGGCCATGTCGCCAAAGTATATGGGGGACCTGGATCAGCATAATATACAGCCCAAGCACCTTCTAAAATTGAGTTATAAGCCAAACCACCTACCCCATATTCATTAAAATTTAAGGATTTAGCTCTTTCTAAACCAAATGGAGTTCTAGTCCAACCGTGAAGCCTAAACTCTAGTCCACTAGCCATAGATTCTATTTGCAAATTTTGAATTGGTGCGCTAGTTGACATTGGAGTATATGCGACAATACTCGCCGGTAACGTATCAATAGCATCAAAGATAGCAAACATCACTTTAATTTTATATTTACTTGCTCTGAAAAGTAAATCTTGTATGTCCTTTAAATGCTTTTCTCTTAACTCAGTTCTTTTATAAGAATCATCATAATATTCAGAGTTAATGCTAGTATTATTTTCGTAACCCCACATATAAGGTTCTAAGAAAACTCTCACTGCATTAACTCCAATACTTCTAAGATAAGAGAACTGAGTATCTATCTCATCTCCATCGTAGTAGTACCATTGAGCAGTTTTGTTAGAACCTAAAAATACATTACTTGCATCATGCCATGGTTCACCCAATCGTACGTAAGCGAACTGTCCATCCTCTGGGATATACCCATCGTAGTATAGTTTACTGTATCTTGGGAGTCTACCACCTTTTCTAAACTCCTTTTCCATATGAGGAACGAAGTTGAATCCACGACAATTATAAAAATATGAACTTGCGTCTACCATTTTAGCTTGTAAAAGTTATTGATATTATTGGCTCCCACATAGTGTTTGGAACGTCAATATTCTTGAAGAAATCCTTATTTAAATTATAGTTATTAAGAACTTCGTCAGAAGTTAATGATTTAGAATAAAATTTAGTAGCTCCTAAATGGCCCTTTAGACCACTTATAACACCACCATACTTACCACCCATGAAGTTTCCACCTTCAGCCATACCATCGGTATAACCACCTCCAAGGATCCAGGGTGTAGTATAGTCATAAAGTTTAGGACCACTCTTAATAATTGAATCAGCCTCTGGGCCTACAGTTGTTGTGCTATATTCAAAACTATTAGCCTGTTTTGTTGATGGAACGTTTGGCATATCTCCTGGGTCTACGCCGAATACGAATGAAAGACTTGAAGTACACATCAAAGTACCATCTAAATAAAATTTTACTTCATCAAGTTTTGGATTTAGAGTAAATGCAATATGACAATATTCTAAGCCTACACTCGACACAGCTTTTCCATTTACTACAGTACTAGCGTCTAGTTTCATTGAGTGCCATTCATTTTTTGATTGACAAACTTCATTATCGTAATAATTCCTAGACAGGAATCCAACTGATGATGAATCATATGACTGAGTAGGGGCAATAAATAAACATTGTGAATCTATTTTATTATCTAGATTAGAGTTAGAGGGTTGCTCATAAGAAGTTATTCTTCTGTCTCTTGTAAACCCAAATACCATACCTCTAACAGTATCAGATCCATCTGATCTTCTAAGATTTAGGATATCATCTTGTTTTAATGACCCTGCTGCCAGTCCTGTATTTTCATTAGCAAGGATCAACCTATAAAGTCCTGATGCCTGAGTTGGTCCATCGTTATAACCCATATCAACGCTGTCAAAATATGGAAGATGTACCCATGTTTCAAACGTTGCCCCTAGTCTGTTATACATCCAATCATTAAACTGATTTGTATCAGGTAACTTTACATAGCTTCCAACAGTTTGTGGGTTTCTCATATCGGAAGAACTGTAATGCTTAGTTACTCCTCTAAGGTAAGGAATAGCAAGACCATCGGTGAAAACATCATCAACACTTGAAGCAACCAACTGTGAATTATTTTCATCAGTATCTGATTCTGAATTTCTAGTTTGGAAATAAGTTGAGTCAGGTAACTCTATGTTAGTGTGAAGATAGTTATATACAGCAAATAGTGAGTCAGTCACTATCATGTCAGTAGCATCTAGTCTCGTTGCTGAAGGGGTGTATACACTGCTTGTACCATCGAATATAAAAGATCCCTCTCCCAGGTCGGGTAATAATAAATGGGACGTTGCAGTATGCTTTGTGGATACAGGAGGGACTACGAATGTAGGTGCTGTAAGAGGAAGCACGACTCCAGATATGTCCTCTTGATTAAGGACCATGGATCTTTGCTTCTCAATATCTAAACTTATGTTTGTCCCTTGTAAGTAAGAGAAATCATTAATCGGAACTTCTCCTACTGAGTATCTTATATCAGAACCATAAATAGATGGTAACTTTACGGCTAGCTCAATTTGCTTCTTCCTTTTATTGATTCTAATTCTATGAAAATTATTTTCGGATATTAAAGATTGTTTTAAGTTAAATATTATTGGCTGGGAAGCATCTTTATTGATTAGCTCTCTTACCTGTCTTTCAATATCATTTATTCTTTTGTTTCTTTGACCTATAAGATCTTGAAGGAATCCATCTTTCTTATAATAATTAGAAAGGAACACTGAGTCATCAATAATCTCTGGATCTAGGATTGTGTTAAAATAACTATCTAGATCTTTATTAGATAATCCCTTTCCTCTTCCTCCAAGGTTAGGATCATGCTCAAATGTCCACAGGTCCTCTTTTCTCAACCTAGCTTTCCTAGCATCTAACTCCATTAGAACGGGTACTAACCCACTAGTTTGAGAATCATAATAAAGACCGTCTTGAGAGAATATAAACTGTCCGTATGATGACTTTGGAGGTCCGAAGTTAAGACGAATAATCTCTTCTGGGGTTGGATCTTCTTCATCCACTTGGTCTGGGAACTTAAATCCAAGACCTTGTAATATACTTGAAAGCTGAGGATTAAATACAGGTTCGAGACTTGGATCCTCTTCTCTACTTCTTAGCGTTTCATCAATTAAACGAAGAGTATTATTACAAGCGTCTATATGTGCTCTAGCGGCCCTAGCTGATCTGGCTAGGGAGCCATATTCAGCGTCTATATAAGAGTCATATGCGGCAGGATCCATGTTAGAAAGTTCTGACTTTAAACCTGCTGAGTCTTTCATCCTTAAGAAATCATTAAATGATTTAACACAGTCTGCTTGAGATTCAACCTCAGAAATTATAGAATTTACATTTTGATATAGTTGTTGACCTTGGTTGACGGCTTCGGATATCGCATCCATGAAGCCTCCCGTTTGCTTACCCAGTAATCCTTCATTTCTATCAATTTTTGACTTTGATGCATCAGAAATAACGGTCAAGCCACCATTTTCATTTACAACAGATAGTCCTCCATTAACACTTCGCAAGAAGTTACTGGCATCAGCTAAAACTCCCTCAGAATTACTTTTTGAATCAAAAATATCATCACCAATACCAGCAAGAATATCTGAAGGTATAAGGCCCATTACGTCTCCAGGTAAGCTAGCCATACAAGATGGAATACCAAAAGCGGTCTCGACCACATCCATCGGAGTACCACCCTGTCCAAATACTGCTTGTGCTGCTTTTAAATCTATATTAGGCATTTTATTGTATCCCTAATGAATTTTGTCTTTCTTCTATATTTATATTCGGAGGAGTTACATCCGCTGTTCCTGGTGAGTTCAAGTGTACCTGTGCACCCTTAATGCCCGTGTTCCCGGCCCCATCCAGTTTTATTGTCCCATTGGATTTAACATTGAAATTACTCCTACTATTAATGTTCACATTCTCACCCTCAAAATTTAAATCTCCATCAGCTAAAAATTCTATATTACCGGATGACCTAACTTTTATATTGCCATTTGATATTAAAGTAATTTCACCATTAGACTTTACTTGGACAATAGAGTTGTTTCCTCTAGCATATACAAAAACATTTCCTGGGGTTGCTCCTTCACCCATCGGAGGATTAGGCCCAGTAAATATATTTATATCTTTATGCTCACTTAGTATATTTACATTTCCAAACTGTTCTGGATTTCCAGGGTTTTTGAAAGTTCCTGTAGATGTATTCTTTATAGTTAGGTCTCTTCCATCCTGCACCCATATAGTTGTATCAGAATTTTTGTTTGTAAATGTTTGACTACCCTTTGTTTCAATTTGTATTGAGTTAGCTGCACCAAGATCTTGAATATTTAAAGGTCCCATTATTCTAATACCCCAACCTTCACTATTTTTTAGATCTATACAGTTTGTTTCGGGGCTATCAATGAGCTTTAGACTATGCCCTGTCTGAGACTTTGCGAATAATCCAGTTACAATTTTTTCAGGAGTATAATAGTCTGATATTTTAATTATCGCACCTTTAGCATCAGAAAGGGAAATACTTCTTGGATTTCCTGTTGCATCAAATGTAGTCTGGGAGACCCTGTCGGGTATTAACTCTAAATCATCATTTAATTCGTTTGTTTTAGCGGCAAATGAGTTCTCTGAAACTACCGTACTTAAATAATAGTATTTATTAGTTGCTACATCTCGGTATAGTAAAACATCTTGAAGCTCTGCCGGTAAAGCTATAAAGCCACCTAAGTACTTATCGTAGTAAGGAGAGGTGTACTCTACTGGGACATCCACCTCTCCTATTGTAACTATAAGTTTTGGAATTTTATTCTTAGTTACATTTGATTTAACTACACCTTTTATAATACTCATATTAAATTCTATATTTTTTGTAACTTAAACTCAGAGTATGCATCTTTATTTGATATAATGTGTCTAAAACCATTTAATAAATAAACACCACTGAAAGGTTCAAACGAAGTATCTGAACTGCCACCAACAGGGGATTGAATCCCATTTACTTTTTTAGCTAAAACTATACTTTCTGATTGTATAAAATATTGGCTAGATATATGAAACATTGGAAGAGTCCTGATATTTAGATTATATATTCTATTACTTAATGCTTCATTTAAACTCACTTTTCTTGATAATACGTCATCATCTCCCTTAGATACAACTTTAATATTACTTGGAGTATAAATTGAATAAAATACAATTGTATTAGCTACATTATTTATTTTTGTGTTTTCTATTTCATTAGGGTTAAAATCAGTTATCAAACTATCTTTCTTTTGATCATATGATAAACTATAAAATTTTCTCACTATAGACCTTTTAATTAAATTGTTTATAGTATTAGTTTTATCGTGTTCAGTAGCAAAACCATTACTTTCCCCTTTTATAAGTGCTACGCCCGGTTTAAATTTCCTGTTAACTACCTCTATAATTTTATTATAGTCCTTCTTTATTAAATCTATGATTCTCGCTGAAACCTGTGCTTTTAATTCCGCTCCAGACTTACCAGACTCTAAGTCTTCTAATAACTGATTTTTCCCTTGTTCTAAACCTAATATAAATTTAAGTTGCTCGCTACTAAAATAGCTTTTAAGTACATCTTGAGCTTTATTTTTATAACCATCTAAAGTTTCACTAATAAGTTTAGCCTTTGAGGACATAGGTTGGGCAAGAAGTAAATCTATATATTGATTATTAGTTTCAAAAATTAAAGATAGGATATTAGAATTTTGTGTATTGAATAAGAATATCGGTAAATTAATTTTATTTTTAATTGCACTATTAAGTGCTTCCCCGTTATTCAAATCTAAACTTAATAATGCTTTATCTGCTCCATAAATATCTCTTGAGGTAGGCAGGCTTCTGAATATTATTTTTGAAAATTCGTAAGCGTAGTCATTGTTAATATAATCATTATTTAATGATTTGGAAGAAGATCTACCCGGTATACTTATTAGATAATTATCTAATAAGTCTCCATAATCAACATTTGGATTTTCAAAGTTAGTAGTAATAGTCCCCTTAGAATACCCATATAAAGTATCTTTTACTACATCTTCATTTCCAAAAATGTAAACTGGGTCGTCTGGACTTTCAACCAGACCTCTTTTGGCCCAAAAATTAATGATGTCTAAATTTATTTCCTCTTTTACAGTAAATCTTTTAGAATAAGCGGCATATTTTTTATTATTATAATTTATTATTTCGCTCCTCTGATCTTCTAGTTCCCTAATAAATTTTTGATCTGATGGCTCTGAACCAACTAACTCATCGTAAGTGTCAACTGCCGCTTCAACGGCCCTAGCAATACCGGGTACGAAATAACTTGCATTATTACTTTTTTCTGTCTTATTTTTATTCAGTTCATCTTCTACATACTCACTTGCTATTTCATGTCCTATTCTGTCAAACAAGCTTTGTCGATTTGTAGTATCTGAAAACATAGCTAATGGCTTATAGAAGTTAGGAAATAACCTATCAGGATCATCATTTTCAGCACTAATATGCCCAAATTTTAAAGTTACTCTAATACTTTTATTATTTTCTGCTATGTAATCTTTTGAATTAGGAGTACTTTTAAGCTGCTCAACGCTCTTATCTTGAACTAAGTGTACTCTAAATAAAGTATTTAAATAGCGAGCCAAAATATTTAAATCTGGTTTAGCAAGTTTACTAAATGGAGGTAGTCCATACTCAATGGCTTTATCTAAAACAAGTTTCATATCAGGTAATATTGTAATAATATTTTCTGTTTTAAAAGCCTGCTTCATATAACCTATAATTAATTTTTCTACATACTCATGTATTTTTTCTACAATATGTTTGTAGTAATCTTCTTCTGTAGGATTTTCTTTATCAGGAGTAACTACCAACGATTGAACTAAAGAAAAGTCCATATCATTAGATCCATAAAAGGTATTATAATCTTCAATAGAATTCTTTAAGCCTAAGTATGGACTTTTTACAATAGAATTTTCAGCAGTAAATACAAGGTCTATCTCTCTTAAACCCTCAGATGATATTCTTAGTTCAGCCTTAGTTAAACGTGCTCTAAATGGACCAGCCCAGTAT
>Ga0208161_1000142_pt1 | contig 38675 bp, 54 predicted proteins | sample CB_VirMetaG_3_FD_184538 | JGI IMG/M metagenome (GOLD analysis project Ga0208161, IMG submission 184538) | Freshwater to marine saline gradient viral communities from Chesapeake Bay - CB_1508_1S Viral MetaG (SPAdes) (version 4) | ecosystem: Environmental > Aquatic > Marine > Coastal | place: USA... | reverse complement strand
CGGTAGGGTTATGTGTGCGTTGGACGCTGCAAAGTCAACGGCCATCGTACAGCACTGCATCTTGTCTAATGTAGTCGTCCCGTAGTTAACTGTTCCGTCTGCTAGTAGCGCATGTGTTTCTGCTGTTGCTGTCTGGATTGGCTTCGGATCTCCTAACGTCAGGCTTGGGTCATAAGTGATCGTTACCGAGGAGGCATCTACTGTCATGGCCGTTATTCCTGACGTAGAGAATACCGCCGGAAATCCATCACCAAATTGCACGAACTTGATGTAACTGCTCTCAGTCGCAATACACGCATCAATTTCTGCTTGCAAGGCCACCAGGTCGGTTGCGCCTGGAATCGCCATGTCGCCTATGACTATCGTGTAGGTGTACTTACCAGTTCCAGCGACCTCTGTGACGTTGACTGTAACACTGGAGTCGAAGCCAGTAATCCAGGGATCACCACCAGGTGTAGTCCATGTGTCTCCACCCGGCGTTCTCCACTCCTCGTATAAATCAGGGCCAAGTAACGAGCACCGCATAATGTTGCTTCCTGTAGCACCCTGCACCTCTACGCCTTCGTACACAGCGATCAGTGCATGAGGAGGAATGTGTTCACGCTGACGGATATGGAGATCAACGTACTCTGCCTTTAGTAGCGAGTTGACCGTCTGGGCAACCAACTCCTGAATCTCCCTGATGTCGTAAGGAGTATCAGTGGTTATGTCGCCACCCTCTAGGATTCGGTGGATCTGTTCTGATATTTTCCGTAGCGTCGTCATAATCCTCTTTGCGTTTTAGCTGCGCTTTTCTCAGCAGTATATTGACTTTGCAGGTACTCTCCAGCCAGTTCGATTGCTCGGTTGATCACACGCTCTAATGCGGCACCCTTCCATTGTGGGTGAGTTGATGCGGCATCGTCATAGATGATCGTTCTTCCTGCCACAGTGTGTACATATTCTACATTTGTAGGCGTTGCCAAGTACCAGTACTTTACATCCGTGTATTGTTCCTTTGGGTAAATTTGAAATCCGGTATCGGTTTCTTCAGCAGCAGGGAAGGACGCATTGATCGGGATCAAGTTGCTGGTTAGTCTGTATGCTAACTGGCTCTCTGTGCAAATGTCTATTGGCGTGTTATCGTTAGCCATTACTGCAATCAGGTATTCCAACTCAGTCGGAGTAGACACAAGCCCACCCGCATCTGAATCGCTTATAGCAGAAACCCTGAATGGAGCAAGGTCACGGTGAATCTTTCTCACCCTGGCATATCCTTTCTGGTCTTGTGTTCCTGGAATGCCAAGAAGGTCTGCAAATTCTGCCCTCTGTGCACGATTGAAGAAGTCATCGATCTCCGGTGGAGACAGGTATCCGGTCTGTGTCTTGTTGACACCTAACAGGATTAGCCTATGTACTTCGTCAATCCTCATGCCTTGGGCTGTTCTACTCTGTTAGATGTGATGATCTTTTCAATTGGCTTCCACGCCAGTTCGTACAGCTTGGTAGAGATAACGAAAGAGATCGTTAAACTGATAGCATCACTCAATTCCTGCCATACGAATATGCCTCCAATCGTTGCTGCTCCCGCCACAATAGAGAGATAGAACAATGGATCACCAGACTCTTTTTTAAAGAGTGCTCTGGCGGCATATCCCCACAGGGTTGCTAATGCAGCATAGATCAACTCGTATTGGCTGACCACTCCTTCGAGGTTGCCATCCTGGAAAGGATTGGTAACTACCGTAGTGTCTGCCTGTGCTAACACTGCAACGGCGATAAAGGATAATATTACTGTTAGTAATGTTTTCATGTTGTTGTATTTTACCACAATATAGTGGTTTGTTAGTTGGTCGTCGCAATCTTAGCGGAAATCTACCTCACATACCAATACGTCACATACATCTCCATATCTTGGCTGGCTACTCCACCATAAGGGCCGGGTGCGTTATTAGCACCGCCCATGTTCATGCCTATTCTTCTTCCGAACCAGAACTTATTGAGCTTTCTTTCCATTGGTTCCATTGACTCGATCTGTGTCTCAAAGGTTTTGTCGCCCTTGTATGTGATTATTACCCTATTTGTTACGCCCGGCCCGGTGATTAGTGGATTACCAATCTCAAATGCCGATCCTACGTTAAAGTATGGAACGATCTCAAATAAGTTTTTGGCCATTAGTGACGGCCTCCAACCTATCAATGCATTGTCTACATTGTTCAAGGATAGAGCGTTAGTAACACCACCGATCTTGTTGTAGTCGTGCTGGTCCATGTCCGGCAACCAGTTGTAGTAGCAGGACTCTGTAAACTCGATGTCGAAGATCCATTGACTGCCCACTCTGGGGAAGTATATGCATGGGAACTCTACGGGTTTCCAGTCTTTTTGTCCTTTTTTGATTTCATAGATCATGGTGTTAGTATTTAATGACCACGGCGCGGAATGTTCCACTAGCCGGGTCAAGTGCGCTGGCGCTATGATTACTGAATCGAACCGTTACCGTATTAGCGGCGCTCACCCATGCCGAAAATGAACTATCTGACACCACGCTTTCGACAGGAACACCAAGGCTTACCGCGTCGCCGGTTGCCGCGCCGGTCACGGTTATTGTAAGATCGGCGGTAGTCTGCGATGCAGTGCTTCCAAAATCAAGTGTAGCCGTAGCCGTCAACGTTTTGGCAAGTGTGTAGCGAGTTGAACCCGCCGTAAAATGGAGATTGTCTGTGGTGTGCTCTATTGCGCCATCTTCCGGCGTAGTTAGGTTTGTTCCTTCCGCGATTTTCAGCGGCGCGGTGCTTGCTGTTGCGCTACCGGCGGCAATGTGTAATTTTGCCGTTGGGCTTGTTATAGTGCCGGTTCTTATGCCTACGTTTCCGTCGTATCGGATATTTACTGCTTGCACTGTGCCGCCATCGCCGTCGTTAGTGAAAAACGCGAGGCTCGATTGAGTACCAATTCCGTACGCTCTTATTTCGCTTTTGCGTGTTCCAAATCCTACTGTATTGCTCCAAAATTCAATCTGTGCCGCTATTTCTGTGTTCCCGCTTCTGCCATCTCCAAACGTAGGCATGAAAGTCATCATTGCCTGATCGTCGGCGCGTCCTTTGATGTGTAGCTTTCCTGTGGTAGATACCACAGCATCGCTAGCGTCGTCTGTTATCAATAAACCTCCTGTTCTTCCGCTTGTATCATTGCTATCAACAACCATCAAATCGTATGAAGTTCCTGCGTTATTAAGATTGATTTGCCTGTGCTGCAAAAGCGGATTGCCGTAATTTGCGCTCGGCATTCCTAATCTAATTGATCCAAGTACTGACCTTAATCCTTGCTCTGCTTCTATATCCCTTAAATCGCTTATTTTCAGTTTTCGGTGATTGCTAGTGGCTGGATGCCAAACAGCCAAAAAATCGGATGTGTCTACCCCGACCTGCGTTAATGTATTAATATCTAGTTCTATATTGTCAACGTCAATTTTCACGCCATCGCTCGCCGTGTACGTTGCGCCGGTGTTGTTTGTGATATTATTTACTATGCTAGTTGGGTTTCGTGCTAGTTTAACATCTCCATTCCTGTCTAACTTTGCTTCATACTCGAAAAAAGTAGTGTTTGTTTCACCTAGTCCACAATCGTCGCCATTCCATCCCGCGTTAACTGCACTGCTCGCTGTGCTGTGTGTGTACTCGTAATAATTTCGGCTTGTTGGCGCGGCGGTGTACAGATCTGGGTTGCCGGTTATATCCGTGCCAGGGTCGCTTATGTTGGTGTAGTTGGTTGTATTATTGAACAAAACATTGTTGCGAAAAATGTACGTACTATCCACGTAAGCGCCCGCCGCCGCCGAAGTTGCCCAATAGGTCTGTGCAAACCCTTGGAAAATATTGTCTTGGAAAATGATCACCCCGCCCGCTTCGGTCGGATATGAGTAGAAATTCATATTAAGAAGCCGCCCGGATTCGTAAGCCTGCGTTATTGCGCAGTTTTTTATTGTTAGTGTATCGGTTTGCGGGCCGCGTGGCCTAATAGTCAATTTTCCATAAACATGGTCAAAAACGGTATTCAGGTAAAAGGAAAGCTTTGCATTGATATAAGAGTGCGAAATTGTAGCCGTTTCTAATTTCAGGTAATCGCTCCATGTTCCGGTCATTGTGTCCATACCAATGAAACAATTTTCGTATAAACTTGCGCCGGTTCCTACACTCTCCGGCCCTTTGCCTGTCGAGCCGGGCGGGGGAAGGAAAACGCATTCGTTGAAATATCCTGTACATCCCGAATCAATGAGAGAAAGCCCGCCGGTAGCGCCGGTTTTGCCGGTAGCCGTTACCCTCCAGTGATAAGTATCTGACGTTGAAACGTGTGCAATGGCATACTTCCGGCAGTCGCTTACATTTACGTTAATTGCATACATAGTGCTACTTCCGTGAGCACTCAATCCATCATCTGCATTGATTATTGTTGCATCCCATATGTATGCTTTTGTCGCATCGAATGTGGAAAGCCCGTTATTGAATATATCTCTAATTATGATCGGTCCAATTATCTGAAATTCGTTATTGATTCCACCGACTGAAAACCCGGATTCGTCGCCTGTCGTTGACAAATCTCTATCGAGTACTACATCTCCTTGCGTCCAAAATCGAAAAACGGTATAAGTTCCTATTGCGGATGCGGTTCTAATAGTCTCGGTGTGCGTGCCTTCCATCATTAATACATCTACCGTGTCAGCGCCTGACCATGACGACATCAGTGTATTAAATGGCGTAGACGTTTGAAAAGCCGCCGTTCGGCTTGTTCCGGCGTTAGTGTCATTGCCGCCGGATGGATCAATATAATAATCAAACACCTCCGGGCGCGTTGGCTTTTCCGGCTCTTCGTAAGTTGGGGCAATTGAAAAAACAGCATCAGTTAGGCTTAGAGGCGTTGCCGCTGTTATTGCACTCCGAATCGCCGCCGCCGAATCCCGCACCGCCGAAACTGTCGCCATCACTGAGCTATCGGCAGAAATCGTAAGAAGCCCACCTGCATCATCATAAGAAGTATTAATTCCACCTCCAGACGCAATCATGCCCCCGACAAAATCCTCGACCTCTTCCTGTCCTGGAATGTCGCTTCGTATCGCCGCCGTGCTATCCGATAATTCCGTGCGATTGACTAAGGTAGTGTTCGAGGTAGCCGATGTGATTCGGCCATCCTGGTCAACTGTCACACTCGCTGCTGTGTAACTGCCGGCAGCTACGCCGCTGGGCGCTATCTCGTCAGATCCTACGGCATTAGTGGCGATGTTGTCAGCGTCCACTGCATTGGCATCTATCGTCCAGGTTGAACCCGATCCTGAAACACTTATGTCTCCCTTATCGCCATCTGCTAATCCTGTTACCGTTGCGATAGAGTCACTGATTTCCTGTCTCATTTCCAAGGTCGTGGAGTATGGTGTCAGGTCTACGCCGCCCGTCGCTAAAAGCCTAGCATTATAAGTATCAATAGCTGCCTGAATTTGCGCCGTCGATCCGGTCGATCCAAAGGGCACCTGTGGGATCGTAGTCTTTCCAGCCGGATCGTAAACCATGACCTGCCCAATGGGTTTGCCGTGATTTCCATTCAACTCTATTACCACTAACTCAGCAGAACCAAATGTCGTTGCACCTACAGTAGTAATTTGATACATCTGCTCTGTGCCGGTGAACACGCGCATTGTGTCAGCGATATTCGTGGCCAAGTATGACATTCCGGTTAAGTCTCCATAGAACTCAATCGTAGCTGAATAGGTAGAATCATTTACGATAGTCCACGCGCCTTCTCCAACCATTCTGAATTGAGCACTCAGATGGATTGATAAAAAAAGGGATATGGCAAGAAGGGTATATCTCATCGAAGCATCACTTTGTATCCACTAGCACCAAAGCCGTTCATGTTCGGTATAGTGATGGTTGTTATGTACCCACTTACTACTTGAGTGTAGTTCGTTCCAGTAGCGAACGAGTTTACTTGTGAGTCGCCAGATTTATTTATGATTTGTATGTTGAAGATCCTGTCTCTTGAGTTGGCCGTGTTGTTGATTACAAGCACCAATTCGTTTAATCCATTCAGGTTCGCGTTATTACCTTCAAAGTCTATTGATAGCGCGTGTGATGTACTTGCTATAGTGTAATTGTATTGTCCTGTGGATGGGTTTGTTATGGTCGTTGCAGAGCCACCGAATCGGCTTAGTGTGGTGGACACCAAGCCAGAGGCATATGTGTCGTAGCTGACTAGTCCAATTTCTACGGTTTTGTAGTATAGTCTCTTTGTGTCGGTGTCAATCGCCAGTACGGTATTCAGGTCTTCGTCGTAAGTCTCCGCACCAATATCAAGTACCAATGAGTCCGGTGCTGTAATAGTGATCTTGTCTCTAGCTAGTCGAATCTTAGCCCTTGATGCTGATAAAGAATCTGACATATTAAAGTCAAGGAAGTCTGGATCAAAGGTCGCTTCAGATCCATAACTTGCATTACCGACAACTTCTTTCCTCTTGGAAGAAAGGCCAAGAGACTCTTCATCTATAGACAACCGATGAAACTCATCACTGCCATTTGTATTCTGGAAGTACAAAAAGTCCAGACCCAGTGAGTTGACTCTGGAGTATCCTGCGTTTTCTTTTCTATACTTGGTAGTTGCGCCAACTATGTTTAAGACATCTGTAGAGTCATCAGTGATGTAGATCTCATTTGACCTTAGGCTAAACACAGGCAGTGAGTCAATGGTGAGATTGAAAAATCCAGTTCCATTTAGCAATCTGTTTCCGGTAAGTGACTGGTCAGTGGCCCCAATACCACCGGAACTGCTTTGACCACCACCGATTACCTTGCTACCATTCTGGGAATAGGCAGATATGGATAGAGTTAGAAGTAATATTGTTATTAGTTTATTCATCGTACTATTCTTAGTCTTTTAGTCATCTATTACAACTAAATTAAGATATTCAGGTAACGTAATTGTGATAGGCTCAAATATTGTGTTTTTCCAGATGTAATTATTAATAAAAATGCTATTCGAGATTTGTGGCGTAATGGAATTATGAATTATGTCACTTCCAAACCCGGTTTGGCCCGGAGTTGTCGCAGATCCAGTACTTGAAAAACCATAATTGCCCATCCACACCGAATTATTATTATTAGCCAATCCAGGCACGGCTCCAACCAATGCTGTTGTATCTGTTTCCAGCCGGTTATTTATCACAAAAACACCAACGGAATCAGACACATTATAATTATTCATTGCGGTCTGTATAGGGTACGCTAAAAACCCGTTTCCTTTTGATGCGCGAATCGTACAGTTTCTTACTGTGTTACCTCTGCTTATCCTTGCGCCTACAGCAATAGGTTCTTCAACTGGATCGGCTTTACCCTCTACCTCTATCAATACGCCGTCTAGCTCAACACTTCTTGCCGTTGCGCCTTCATTAGCGTTGTCATAAGCTGAAAGACCAATTTTAAACCCTAGGATTTCTCCTCCCCTCATCCTCCATCTATTTCCTCGCTGGATTGACACGCCTAAAAAAAGATCTGTATCTCCATTCAGGGAGTATATTTTGTTGTTATTGAAGGTTATGTCTGTACAACCTGATCCCCACACCACCCCCGCATTATCGGTATCATTTGCCAGTCCCGATATTTTGTGCTTGGCGTAATCAAATAGAGAATCAAAATATATTAGATTATCGCTCACATCTGCATTAGCAACCGCCTGAAAACGCAAGATTCCATTTCGAACCACATTGTTTTTGAATTTAAGGCGGTAAAAACCGCGCCGGTCTGTACTTGTTAGGCCAGCCATATTAATATTACCAACTCTATCAAAAATACAATTCTCTATCCTGATGTCATTTTTATCATCAGTTGAATTTGGACTTCCTGTGTTCTGCTGGAACAGTATAGCGGTACTGTTGGAATCTTCGTCGCCTATAAAATTACAGTTCCTTATAACTAGTCCGTCATCATCATTGGAAAATGGAGAAACAATTGACGAACGCGGATAAAAAACTTTCGCATTTTCTACTAGCACATTATATCCTGCATTACTATATGTGATAAGAGCTTCGCAATGGTTACATTCTGTTGCGTTTAAGCCGCTATACCTAACATCACAATCTCGAAATATCGTTTTTTGGCGCAAAGACGGGTCTACAACATTTTGAGTTGATAAATGAATTGCGGTTGCTAAAGAATCAAAGCTGCAATTGTAAAATTCAGCCGATGGGCCTATGTTGACGGTATGAACAATGTTTTTAAACTTGACGCTATCTGCAATAGTGTGCTTGTTAGTTTCAATAATAGAGCCAAGCACCCAACCGTAATTTCCCGTCCTGTTTTTTCGATTTCCATCTATTGTTAAGTTTTTTAATTTTAATCCTCCAGGTGTCTGGATGTAAAACATAGAGTTGTTTTCAATTACTGAATTTCCAGCCTCGTTAGCTTTAAGGGTTTTTTCTAACGTTAGGGTGTTGTTAGTAATATTGATAATTCTAGCCCCAAACGAATCATCGGAAAATTGACGCAATCCAGACAAGGTGTTGTCTGTTATAATGCTAACGACTTGACTAACTTGAAATTTGCTACCGTCATTGACAGTAATTTGGTTGCTTGCTGCCGCCCCAATCAATATAGTGTCCCTTACCTGGTTAGCCATTTTTAAGACCGTATTATTCCCAATCAATTCAAAGCCTGTGGAGTTAGTTATTCCGGTCGTGCAGATATACGTAGTATCCTCAAAAATAACTCTTTTTGCTCCGACTTCACCGGCTAAACCAAATGCAGTAACTACACTTTCCCAACTGCCTTTTTCCTCTGCCCATTTCATCATAATATCTGCGGCAATACCTGTTCGTTGGTACGCCGTGCCCGCCCCGTCTACAATTACAGTCATTCCGTTATCAGATAGGATTTCATTTGAACGAATAAAAAACCCTCTATTTCTTGGATTTGTAACAAAATAACCAAGTACGTTTTTTGTGCTGTCGCGAATCTGGTTGTAAGTGTCAACGATTGCGACTGTAGAGTGTTCCAAGTCACTAATCTGACTTTCAGTAATGCTTAAAGCCGCTTCATGTTGAGTGACTGCTGATTCTGACACATTCGCGTCTGGAATATTTGCCCATGTAACGGAACTGGTAAGGTCGTTGATTTCTGCGCCCGCTGTGCTTCCATTGGCGGCTGCTGTAATCCGGCCATCGGCATCAACAGTAATGTTAGCATTGGTATATGCTCCAGGTGTAACTGCGGTAGAAGCAAGTTCTGTCGGACCAACAACTCCAGAGTCAATGTTCCATGTGGACCCACCCCCGGATACAGTAATGTCTCCTTTATCACCATCAGAAACCCCGGACACAGTTATAGCATCTAATTCAGTTCTATGTTGAGCAATTGAGTCAGCAACTTCAGCAAGTGCCGCCTCAACATCTGTCCCAATGTAATTACCACCAGCGTCAGAAATAGGAACCTCTGCTGCTGTTTGATTATCTGTGCCACTAGATCCACCAGAAATTATGCTTGAGTATATAGAGTATGGTCGCCAATCAAGGATGTGAAATACATTGGAAGAGTTTATCTTTCTAGCAACTGGTAAGTTAAGACTATCGGGTATGTCATACATTAATCCATTTTTGTGTAAAAATATGTAGTCGCCTACAGTGATCGTATCATATTGGGTTAGCGTGATCGTGTCTACATATATGTCGAATGTGTTGGCCGTTGCTGACACAACGAGTGACAATGGAAGTGAATCTCCACTGGTACTTGCATTGGCTAAGTACCAGCCACCGGCAGATGGGGCCACTGGATCGCCAACTGAAAATCCATGACTTGCAGATGATACAGTGTATCTGTTCGAACCAATACCATTAATCAATATGCTATCAAGGAATAACCAGTTATGTGATTCAAGAATGCTTTTGGACTGCTGGCTTATGCCGTTCGCATTATCTGGAGTATAGAGAGCAAAACCATAGTTCGTCGTTTTTGTAAAGATTTGCCCAATTCCAGATGGAAAAGCGTATTTTGAATCTTGTATGTCGATCAGGTCTACGTTTGCCGTAAACAAGGCTTGTGAATTAACTGCAGAGACTCGATACATTCTTCCTGAAGAAGTGAATACTCTCTGACCAACCGCTACATCGTTTCCGTCATACGTATTTGTCTGATCATTAATCGTTATGTCTCCCTGGAATGTAGAGTCATTAACTGCACTGAACGAACCAAAGGTTATCGTTGCCGTAAAATCCCTCTCCACCTTTTGCGAAAAAGACAAGAACGGGATCAATAGCAATATCGGTAAGAGGTATTTCATGTTAGTATACTTTTCCAATGATGTGGAATGTTCCCAAGCCATTCAGTCCTGTAATTACTGAAGTAGTCGATCCGCTTCCAACTGTTGGGTGGGTGATCTGGTATCCTGTTCCCTGGTTGCTTAATTGTACGTTGTTTGCCGAGGCCGTTTCAATGATAGTGATTGCCGGGAACAAGGCATCTGTAACATCATTGTTTACAGATACTCCACTCCATGTTATAGTTATACTTATGTCTCCACCAGCAGACAACCGGCTATTGCCCCCTGCTAATCTAAAGGATAGTAAGCTGGTTCCGCTTGGCACAGTTATAGTATAAACACCAGATGTTCCGGTAACTACAGGGAAGCTATTGCCTTGGTATACAAACTTCCATCCACCTGCAAAATCTATATAACTGATCGCTGATCCACTAGCCGTAGAAGATAGTACCCCACCAGATAGTTGCAATCCAGATCCAATAGTAAGTTGCTCTACCGAGCCAGTGCCAGTAGAACTTCTTCCAAGCAGCCTTGCTGCACTGATATTTTGTAGTTTGTCGAATGTGACTGCATCGTTTGCTATATCTCCCTCTGCGATGGTTCCGTCCAGAATTTGAGTAGTTGTTACGCCTCCGGTTGGGATAGACAATGCCGTCACTGCCCCATCTCCGGTAATTGTAGAACCGTCAGAAGTTGCATAGCGCGGCAATACAATAGTGTTACCGCCACTGATCGTCAGTGAATCGTTGCTTACCGAGAGTGTTTGTGTGCTGCCGCCAGCCGGAAGAGTTACTGTGTTGCCGCCGCTGATCGAAAGATCGCTACCATCCAATGACAGCGTTTGCTCATATGGACTCAGTACAACAAATCCATCGGTGCCTTGCTTCGAGATGTACAGTGTATCACCCGACAAGGATAGACTCTGCTCAAAGTAAGGCGCAAGGTAGTACTGATTAGTTCGGTACAGGTTGCCGCCCTTCTGAGAGTAGAACTCAAAGTTGGATGTGTCCGGCGCGGTTTGAACCGGAAAGTTTGAAGGGATCACCTGCCCATTCAAAGCAAGCGATCCCATCAGGAGTAATACTAGAAATAGGTTTCTCATTTGGTTTTTGGTTTTGGTAAAAATCAGGGCCACGCGAATGACCCAAATGATATACCAAGCTACTATAAAGCCTCCAGTGCTCTAAGCACTGCAGGACCATTTTCGTGTTGCGTCAAGAACTGGACGAAGAAATCGTGTCGATCTTTACCTCGCGGTACGCTGAGAATAATTTCCTCGTTTCCTGTCCATCTCCAGGCTGATACCGAAGCATCGAACCTGATCTGTTTCATATTTGCTGCCCGTCTTACCACGGACTTGATCTTTGTTTCATTCGAGTTGGCAAGTTTCAAGAACTTCTCCGGGTCGGTTACGGCCATGCTCTCTGCCTTGTCTCGCATAATGTCCTCCGATTGTGCCGAGTCCTGACCCATTGCATCCATAAACGCCATCAGGTCTGACTTCTTCATTTTCTGTGCGAGTACTACCGCCTCGATCATCTTTGCTCTCTGCTCTCTCTCTTCCTTTGCTTGTTCCTCTGGTCGTTCCAACCTTAGCAAAAGGTCTTTGTTCTCATCTCGGTCTTGTCGATCCCAGTAGTTGCTCAAGAACAGGTACTCGTACAGTTCCCGGTCCTTGGCGTTGTCTCCTGATAGCACAATCGCCCCCGGTTGTCTCGGACTATCTGGACCTACCCAGATCTCTTGCAGTTCGAACTTCCCGTCCGGCTTGATACTTTTGATGAACGCGATCTCCTTGAACTCGTCGTCGTATGGATCGTAGATTACGTCAGTACTGGGAACGTTGACAGTTGGAATGTACCATTGTCCTGGTGCCCAAGGCTTCTGACGCATACGCACCAATTTGAATACTGCCATCTCGCCCTTCTTTAGTTGGGCTGTTTTCAAAAGCTTATCGCTTACGTTGTTGTAGACTCCTACCTTTTTCATTGTGTAATAGCTTGGTTATTATATAATAGGGAAGCCTCCGAAAAGGAGACTCCCCATTGGCTGTCTGATTAGGACAGTTTCGTAGACGCACACTGGTATGCACCCAGGACTTCAAGACCCATGATGGCCTTGTGGGTTACATTCAGCAGGTCGGTATCGTCAGTCGGGATCGGCGCAAGACCACCCGTCAATCTCTCAGTGTATCGGCTGTCGGTATCACCGTTATTCATGTAGCGGCAACGGAAGCGATCAACCATTCCACCACCAGGTCCGTGAGTCTTGATCTGACCTTCCGGCAGGTAATAGGCTTTCTTGTGGTATCCAGCAGAGCCGGTGAAGTTGATCACGTTCTGGTGGTCAAGCATCGGCATGTGGATTTTCTTGTACGTGCGGCCATACAGCTTGAACGTGTCAATACCCAGCATCAACTCAGAACCTTCACCCATCTTGATGCGGCCATTGCTGGTCAGTGCCGTATTCAGACCTGTCAGCATGTCGTCATGGGCGATGTTCATCTCCGTACCTACGAACAGGTAGTAAGTGTCAGGGCATCGACGGGCGTTCAATGAACGAGTCAGCGTTGCGTAGTGAGCCAAGTTGACGGTTACGCCGGTCAGATTCACACCGCTGTCAGCGATATACTGATCTACACCCTTGGTAGTCTGTACTGCGTTACCACCCGTGTCGGTAAGCTTAGGCGATGCGCTGGTGAAGTTCTCGTCGGAGATCTGGCCGATTACCATCGTAAAGGCGATGTCACCACGGAAACGCATCAGCGAGTCGTGTACTGCCTTATACATATAGTACGGCTTGCCCTCGAAGTTAACCTCGATCTTGTTCAGGGATTCGATGTCGGTGATGACCGCCTTGTTCTTGAAGATCTGCACCTGGTTGAAGTCTTTATCAAGACTGTACCGTACAGCTTCGGGAGAACCGGAACCTTCGCCGGATGCCTGACCGAACGTAGCAACTACTTGGTCGGCTGCGGCTGCTAGGTTGGCGGTCGTTACCGTGCTCAACACTGCTTTTACGTCAATCTGGTCGCCACCTGCATCAGCGGTCTTATCATATACGTACCCGGCGTATCCGCTGGGGAACATAAGGGTATCACCGATACGGATCTTGGTCGTTCCGTTTGCGCTCGTTGCAACAAACGTGATGTCGCCTTGGCCAGATCCACCAGAGTTGTCGGTTACGCTGGAACCAGTCTTGATGGTTTCGGTTGCGTACAACTCCTGGTTGGTAAAGTGATGGTACGTTACATTGCCTGTCTCAACCATCCGGTTCGTAAGTTCCATTACGTCCAGAAAATGCAGTTCTTCATTGGTGATATTCAGAGCTTCGTTCAGAATTTCACGCTGATCCAGGAAAGGGATCGTGCTTACATAGGTCTTATTGATTGTTCCTAGTGCCATTGTTTCATTTGGTTTTTAGTTTCACATCTAGCCCTTGTTTAGTTTTGTGGCGAATAGCTTGTGAAACGGGTCTTCGTATTGTTTACTTGTCGGGCCTGAATGCGTCTGAGAAGGATTCTCAATCTCTTTCAATACTTTAGCCTGGCCCAATTCTTTGCCGTGAGCGACCAACAGTTTGATGAACTTGTCTGGGTCACGCGCAAACGAGGCGACCTGGTAAAATCTTTGAAGGTCAGGACCATTCTCTGTATTGAAGAGTTCAAAAAACTTCTGGCTATTCACGGCCATGTCAACGAGTTCTTCGGGACTTTCAACTTCAAGGTTAAACTTCTCATCATCGACTGTCGGGATAATGAAAGTTTTCTTCTCAAGAAGTTCTTTCGTATGCGGACTCGTCTTGAGTTTTTGCTCAAACTCTTTGAATTGCGCCATGATTTCTTCTTCAGTCGGACCCTCTGGCTTCGGAGATTCTTGCGTTTCGCTTTCCTGTTTTAGCGGCCCTGGCTGTAGATATGGCTTCAATTTCTCTTCGTACTCACTTCGGATCGCTTCGGCGGCTTTTGCCATTCTGAGTTTACCCACAGATATTTCATCTTCTTCGTAGGACTCTGGATCGAGTTTGTACTTATCAATTACTTCGTCTTTGTAAAGTCTTTCAAGATCTTTCCCTGATACGCCGTACTCATCCTTCAGCTTTTTGCGGAACAACTGCTCAGGAGTCATCTCCTTTAAGTTGACTGTCTTAGCTTCCAGGTACGGGGTAATATCGTGACCGGCCTTTATCCTCTCGAAAAGACCTCTACTCCATTCATCAGGAAATTCTGGCTCAGGAGTCTTGCTTTCAAGTTCCTGGTATTTAGTGTACAAGTCCTCTATTGATTGGAACTTGTTTTTTGTTAAGTTGCTTACGGTCGTCGCAAGGTCAACAGGTGGTGCCTCTACCTGCTCAAGTGGTGCTGTCTCCTCGACTGGAGTAGTCGCCGCTTCTGTCTCTTCTGCCACTGGTTGCTCAACTACTGCTTGTTGTTCCGGCTCTGTTGCCGGAGTTTCTACTTGATCTCCTGTTACTGCTTTCTTAACTAAATCTATAAATGCCATAGCTTGGTTTGTTTTTTTCAAAATTATGTTAAAACATTCTGTTTATTGTAAAATAGGCCGAAATCAATCGCCCTTTCGTTCCTCGATGTATTCCTTACTTTCTGCTGAGATAACCTTTTCACTTACCCTTGCTTCTGCCGAGATGTCTGCTACCTGGATTCTAGACTCGGCATCGATACCAGCCTCTTGCAGTCTGCCCTCAATCTCTGCTTGCAGGTTCCTTAGCTTCAGGTCGTACTCTAATTGCAGCGTCTTTCTCTTTTCTTCCTCTGCTACCATTGCCGACTGTTGCTGTGCCTGTGCGTTCGCCTGTTGCAGCATCATCGACTCTTCCTGCTTTTCTTTCTTTCTTCGCTTGATCTTATACGCCAATAGTAGTTGGGCGACCTTGAAAGACTCCATGCTCTGAATGATCATCAGATCTTCAAAGTCTAGCAGGTCTTGACCGGCCATAGCCTCTGCCTGTTGGCGTAGCCGTTCTCTTTCCTGGTCTGTTGGTTTGTCTTCGATCTTGATTCCAAATTCATGAATTGAGATGTTGGGGTTCATCTTCATAAAGTCAACCGACGCTTTACCAAGGGCTTGTCTGTAGCCAGGGGCAGATCCTTTCTTGGAGATTAATTGGATTCTTTGAGCCAGCGAGTCACATAGCCTTTCGAAGATGTTGCGCTCCATATCTACCACAGCGTATAGAGAGTTGTTAGTGCCTTCATTGGCCATGTTTGCGACGGTGGTCAAAGTCCTGCTGTCGGGCGTAGATCCGTCCGTGAACTCATTAAGGCCGGTGATGTCCCTAAGCTTATTGATAAGGAACTCAATTGTTTGCGACCAACGGATGACTTCATCCCCTACCCCGCCAGTCAGTTCCTCGATTGGTTTGTAGTTAGTCATATTACCTGCTGGGTCCATCTTCCTATATACGAGCGTACCCTTCTGATAGTATAGATCAAGGATGGATGCAGGAGATAGCGTTGTTCCTCCTTTGCCTAGTGCGACATCTTCCAACGCGCCAATTTCAATTGCAATACCCTTGGGCCGTGCCTCAGCAATAGTTTGCTGCAACTTGTACCAGGCTATCTGTAGTTCGTCGATTACCGGGATGCACTGCTCAGTAATACCAACCACACGCATGTCATAAAAGTCAATCGCGCCAATATGGTAACTGGAAGTAGTATCCATCAACTTTGATTTTGCTCGCTTCATGTCCGTACATAGGCCGTAATTGAACAGGTAGTCTGTTCCTTCAATCCAGCAAGCCTTGTACAGTACCTTGTACGCTGTACGGTTGTATTCATACTTCGAGTTGGTCATATTTGCCTTTCCGTACTTGGTTCGGCTTACGCGCTTATTGCCGCGTTTGTCGTAACCAGTTTGGTGGACCATCTCGTTTACCGAGAAAAACTCCAGGTCGATAATCCTAACCTTTACGTCATCGTATCCCCTTGAAAAGTTGGAGTGGAATGGACGGATGCTGTTTTTGCCGTGACGACCGGCCACGTTATTGGCAATGTCCTCGTATTGCTTCTCCGAGAACTGATCACCAGCCCATTGCTTCAGGTCAGAGATACTCAGCTCTAGCACCTCCCCTATGTATTGCAGGTCCGTGAAGTCGTCACGGTTGCAACGGCTGATTACGATATTGGTGGGGTCTACCTGCCGAACTTTGATCGCTCCGTTAGAGTCTACATATTCTTTGTAGCCTCCGATACCATAGTCGAACAGAGTTTGCTTTACGTTCTTGCGGATATTTTTGTAGTTGTTTTGCTCAAGCACCAGGTTGATCCACTGCTCCATCTCAACAGCCATCTGGTGCTTGTATGTGTACATACGCTGCAACTCCAGTTCTTCGTAGTCGGCTGGATCATCTTCTCTCTTGGCGACAGGAGTCATCTCGGATAATCCTGGGGCGACCTTCTCGATCTCTTGTCTTACTTTAAGCCTTGCTTTCTTGTCTTGGAAAACCTCTTCAATCTCAGACTGAGCGAGAGGATCTATTGGAGTGGCATTAACATTGAAGTCCATTTTCTTTAGTCGGCTCATTGCAAGCCTACGGAACTTCGGGAAGATGGGTAGTACATCCCAGTTGATGTTCAGCCAGGAAGTATCGTCTTTCTCGTCGATACCCATCAGCGGCTTGTATCCATTAATACTTTGCTTTCCCTGAGCATAGTCCATTATCTCTGCATACTTGCGCCGCTTATCATAGAAAGATCCAAAGGAGTATTTATTGAAAGTCGTCCATACTGCTTTACAGTACTGGAGTATCCATTCCTTGTCTTTCCGTTTCGGATCGATCAAATGTGACGGGAAGGTTGTCTCGTCGTAAGTTTTTTTCATCTGGTTCTTCGTCGCTTAAAGAGACTTTCTAAGCCTCCTGATTTTTCTATGGTCGTTGCAGACCTAATGAACATCTTCTTGTCTGCTATTAACGCATATCCGAATGCCATCGTAGCATCCGATTTTGTTGTATTGCTAATGTCAAAATTGATTAAGTCTTTTAGTAGCTCAGGAAAGTATATCTTATTTACGTGCTCCAATATGTATTCTTCCAGGTGCTCGGCCAACATCTGATGTGTCTGCTGAGAACCCGGAATACCAGGAGCCTTTCTTCCAGGCAGCGTTATCAGGAATCCCTTGTACCCTCTAGCGTCAAAGTAGGATTCCATGCCTGGTTTATTGTTTTCAAATAGTATTGGCGATCCGTAGTACGCTGCTGCTTTCAGCATGTCCTCGTAAAATATCCTCGCCATCTTAGGGCGATGAATGTACTCCATGACTGGGGAGTAGCTTAACTCGTCCGATGGATCGAACTTTCTGAATATGTACCCTGATCCATCTGATCGCCTGTTGTCTACCGTGACATTGTGATCGAACGGGTCAACACCCATAACAAATTTTGTCTTCTGGTTTGGGTAGTAGGACGCGCCAACTTTTTTAGCGTTTATCACTCCTTCAGTAGACTCGTATAGCAACCTAACCTTGAAGCGTCCCTTCTTGGTTGGTTGCCAAACAACTGCCGTATCTTTCATTCCGTCTTTCCAAACAAAGTTTCCGATGTCGTACAAGTTGTCCTGCCATGACAATTCATCCAGCCGGTGATTTAAAGCAAAGGAGTCAAACAAAGAATCCCGTCCACTAACCCTGAAAGCCTCTTCCATAGTTAGTGGCTCTTTTCTCACGTAGCTGTAGTATTCGGTCAAGTCATCTTTATAACTTTCCCTTTCGGCCAGGATAAAATCTCGGTTCTTTTCTGTGTCACAGTATCCGTACCGATCCCTATTCCTGGCTTCATCGCTTCTAAGGAAGTATCTATACAATCCAGTTTTCGTTCTTCCAGTTACTTCATTCCGATCCTCTGGATTAGAGTCTTCCCAGAATTTTATGTAATCATCAATAGCTCCCTCAATCTCCTCTACAGTTGAAGTGTTAAGAACTTTGCCTATGAAGTTGCCATTATCGTCTGTACAGCAAAGTCTAACTACACGGTGCCTCTCTCGTATGTCAACATCTTTTGTTTTAAAGATTTCATCTCCAACATAACGTTGTAATTTCTGACCGTCATAAGCAACGTCTTTGCTAGATCTCCAGTCTAACGTACCTCCTAGTTCCGGCTTCTTGTCCTGCTTCTTACTCCCTCGGTACGGAGTATTGACAAACCTTAGTTCCGACTTTGGTTCTCGTCCACCACTTAGGTCGTATGTTGGTTTGAAAAAGTCTGGTAGCTTTTTAAATGCCCTCATTACTCCATCTCTCCACACCGTCTTCTTCGCATCCTCCTCAGTCTTGCTTTGAATACCAGCATTCACTTCCAGTGCTCTGGTCGCCAAGTCTAGTAAGAACGCTACACTTTTGGCGGTCTTGCCAGATCTTCTCTTTGTGACTAGAAGAACACCCAGACTCCTTGGGTCATTAATAGAGTACTCCAAAAAATAAAAGAACTTTCGATCACTGTCGTAGAAGCTCGGATAACCGCCATTCCCTTCCGCAGCAATATAGATCCAGTCAAGGTAGAAACAATGCAGCGGAGATACATACACCGGCTTACCATTGTTCTTGAACCAGCATCCGCATAATCGCCGATCCCACGCTTGTCGTCTTACCGATTCAAGCACAGGATCGTAGTACTCTGGATCTAGCTTCTGTCTCCTTTCTTCTTCTTTACGGAGGTCGCTCCAATCTTCGGGTAACGACATCCTCTCCCAGTACTGCTCCTTCTTTACGTTACTCCTGGATAAAACCCCACGATGCTCAAGCTCCTGCGTGATCGGATTCCACACATATCCAACTGGTGGTATGTTTACCTTTAATCCCTGTATCGTTTCTGTCGATCCTCCTTTAAACTTTCTATACATGCTTGGCTATCGCTTCTGGCGAAAACCTTATACGATCTGATTTCTCCTGTAGTTCAACATCACCCATGTAGAAAGTTCGCTTGTAGTCTTTCAGTCTCGAATGTATCTCATCACAGAACCCAAGAAGTTTTTCCTTCTTCTCAAGTGCTGTGATCTCATCCTTATCCTTGTCGTCCTCTACCGGGCTAAGTATCCGTTTCAGGTTCTCGTAGAAGGTTTCCTCGTTCATCGTAATCAATGACCACTCGTAACTCCCCTGGTAACGTAGCATTGCATGGATCGCACTGACTACCTTTTCATCATCGAGAGAAACAGGGCCATCAACCCCAGCCATCTTTGCGGCTCGTTCCTTACGCTCGTTCAAGTCTCTGGATCGCTTAACGACCGGACTGTTCGAGTCGTAGACATAAGCCAAATACTTGATGGTTTCCTGGGGCAGTTCTTTTAACTCGTCTATATCTTTTACTCCTTCCGCTTTTGTGACATCCTTGACACCATTCACCTTGAATGTCATGTCCTGGAAGTCTCTCTTGTCAAAGATCATTTCGTGCATGATACAACTTATTTGGCTCTTGGAAAGAAAATGTGCCGAAATCGACCCCTCTTTAATTCCTTTAATTTTTTACTGTACTCCTGGTATATCTCTTCGTATGTGTAGTCTGGATGTTGGTGCTTCTTTGCTTCCAGTTCTTCTACTGCCTCTTCTCCGTATTTGTATCTTAGTTTTTCTATGTACGTTGCAAGGTTGCCGTCTTTGGTTCTGTTGCATGTCTTGCATTGTGGATGGTTATTGATGAGGTCGAACATGGTTGATTTATACCTACGGTCTATGTAGTGGCCACAGTCCATGTTGTCGTAAAAGTCGGAAGTGTTGCAGGTAAAACAATCACAGATCCCTGAGTCGTTTGATGCTTCTAACTTTACCCATAGCGAGAATACTTCCCATGCCTTTCGTTCTTTTGACTTCTTCAATTCTTCTGCGTTTAGTTCTTGATATTGCGTGGATGGATGCAAGCGGAACGGTAGTTTAATACCGATCTGCTCTTGTGTCTCAAAGTTGCGCACCAATAATTTAGACTGATCCCAACTTCCAGGGCGCGACTTTGGCTTGGACCACTTATCAAAGTAGCAAATCGTTTCGTATAGCCGGTCGCCTACTATGTATCCTGCTTTCATATCATCGGGAAAAAATGAGCTTCTTTGCCGCCGACCACAACTCCACACCCAAGGGTGCCTGACTGTGGAGATTGCTTTGCATAGGAGAATACATACTGACTTTCGTCCACTCCACAGCCTACGTTCAACCCAAAGACAGTACCGCCAAACGAAGTATCGTACTTGACACCTCCGTATAAATGCGTGTGTCCTTGAACCACGCTTTGTCTTGCGGCGATGGCATTGTTGATTGCCGCGTCCCGACCTCCTTTTGCCCCATGTCCATGAATGTACAACACCCCGTCGATCTCCAAATTCTGGTGCACCGTCCATGTATCCGGGAACCCGAATGCCTCATTGATTGTCTTTTGTAATCTGGATGGGATGAGTCCGTAGTTGTACCGGCGCATCAATCTAGCTTCATGGTTCCCGATCAGGATCTTCATTTCAGGGAACACCTCTTGCCATTTTTCTTTAGACTCCATCGCCTTGTTGATCTCCTCATTCCCACTCATTGCGTTCGCAGATGTTGGATGAAAGCTAAGGAAGTAGAAGTCAAACATATCTCCAATTTGAACCACTTGGTCCACTCGGTGCGCGTCGAAGATGTCCTTGCAGAAGTCCAGATAGTCGGGGTGCTCAAACGGAAAGTGAGTATCAGCTATGATACCCACAACGTTGCTATCCTTAATCCTCTGCTGTCGGTTAAACTCCGCAGGGTTCAGTCTCGGTTTGTGTATCGTCATGGTTCTCTGTTAGCGCGTACCCCAGTTCCATGTAGTTCATCAGATCTGAGAAACGATTGATCATGGGTTCTGACGGATCAATGTCTTTACCGTCCATGTAATTGTATACGGCCACCAGTTGCTTGGCAACCATTATCTTCCACACTTCATACGGCGTACATCCAGCGACTTGTGCTTGCTTCTCAAAAAACTCAAGTACGTTCTCGTCACTGGCGTAGCTGTACAGCTTGTCGTCACGTATATCGATACGGTAGTCGTGTAAGTGCTTTGCTATCGTTCTGAATTTGTCTATGTTCATTTGCCGTAGAATCCTTTTGAGAACTCATCAAACATATCAATGAAGTTGTTCTCGTCGTAACAAGAGTGGACTTCTAGTTTGTGAAATCCTTTAACAGTTTTTTCTAAATGCTTTTCCAGTCCGGCCATTGCTTCGAACTTGGAACCTTTGTTCCTCGCTCGCATTTTGCCAGACTTTAAAGTATTGCCTTGGTTGTCTCTGGCTGTGTATGAGATTATGTAGTTCATCAATGCTTATTTATGGTTACAAATCCGGCACCGGGAGATAACACTTCAAATTCTTTTATTTCATACCATCCATATTGCTGGTCTTTCAACATCTCTTTGATCCTGTACTCTGCATAGTGCTTGTTAGAGTGAACTTCTACGATGCAGTCTTTTAGGGTTGCTTCTTTGTCAATCACCACATTCACCTTCCTTAATGGCATCGTCTTGTCGTAAAACAAATCCCTTTCCTTCCTCCACGAATCAGCCCAAAGTTTTACATTCTCTATCGTAGCTTTATTGTCTACAGCGTTGCGCTCTATTGTCTGTATTAGTTCTTCGAATATGTCTTTCATTTCTTTAGTTTATCTTTTATTAGAAATATTGTTCCGGCGATGGTCGCTGCAAGGTTTGCGATTAATCTGATCATGGTTCTTTATTTACAAACCGAAGCATATCTATGTATACAGCCATGTCTTCAATCCTGGAATTTTCGTATAAAACTTCATTTGTGTCTCTGTCTATTAACACCATAGTTATAGGATTGACCTTTCCATCTACCCTTTCTGCAACATAGAAGCATACAGCCCTAAGTGGCGGCAAGTCGCCAGCCGTTGGATGAGAGCACCACCTGGTCATTGAATCATTTACGTACCATTCAAAACCTTTATCATTTATAAAATCTGGCTTCCCGCCATTATCCCAAGGGAATAATTTCAAAGTCATACCTTTAACATTATATCGTCCTGGTAAATAACTTCATACCACTCGTCGTTCACTTTCTGCCGTTCGGCGTACTTAGTATCGTATACCACCTCATCACCCGGTTCCACTCCAATTTCAGCTTCATCCTTGAACGGCTTGCCGATCCACTTAACAATCCCCCGGTTGGTCTTCTTTGTGAAGTCGTCCGGTATAATGAGGTGATCTGACTTGGCGATCTTTTCTTTGATCGGTTCAACAAACACGAAGGAACCAATCGGGATTACCTGTCCGTCCACTTCCCTGGCAAAGATGTCCGAGTATGGGATCGCCTGGAACATACCGTCTTCGTTGTAGATCCGGTTCTCTATCCGGTCTATGGCCGAGTAGCGGAAGTGGATCTTGTCACCTACCTCTACTTCAGGCACGATGTCAGCCACCGTCCTCATCTGCTCCCTGTTTCCTTTTCTTACTACCACCGGAACCATCATCGACTTGGTTAACTTCCAGGGAGTAGCCGCCACAATACCGTATGTCCTGATCGCATCAGCATCCGTTTCTGTGTTTGGATCGTTCGGGTCGATAGCCATAGTAGGTACGTAAAACGTCATGCCAGACTTGGTGGTGAACGTATCGTCCCTGGTCTTATCCAATTCTATCAATACGTGGTTCGCTGTTGTCTTCATGTTTCTCTTTTAACGTTCTTGCAATACCCAGGAGCCGCTTAATTACGTCCATTGATGTATGACCATCCCACTTGCCTCTCTCGATCTCAGGGGCCGCTACAATGTCCCACAGGGCATCTGGCATTTTGTAGGTAATCTCCTTTCCGATACCGGCAATGAACCAGCCTTTGTATTCTTCTCCGTTACTTTGCTTCCAGGACTTCCACGCTTCGATGTCTGAGTCTGACGCGGCAATTTGGTTTAAGAGCACGATGAAGAGTGCGTGACGGTGCATGTATAATTCGTCGAACGTATGGTATCCGTCGCTGATCTTGCCCTTCTTTGGGTGCTTCTTGATCTTTCTGTTTAGTACGTCTGTAGTCATGCCTCTACGATTTCTTCGTCACCATTAATTAATTCAAGCCAACTGTTTACCATGAACTTTGCCTTATCCTTATGTTCTTCGGGAACCATATCGAGCGAAGACAAATGTTTGTTTTCCATTGCGTATTCGTAGCACTCGTCATAGTTGCCGGAATTATAATCAATGTAGTAGTCAATGTGATCAGGGCTATAATAAATAAGTTTGTTAAACAATGCTGCTTGCTCCACAGTAAGTTCCCTGTATAGTTTATACATGTAGGCATCTTTCTCGTGCTGTCCTTTTTCATTTGTGATGCCAATCTTAGCCAACTGCTCATCAGTCAATTTCTCCTTCATTAATTCTTTCGTGTTCATGCTGCTTTAATTTCGTAGTCTTGGTTATAAATAAGATTCAGTTCCGGTCCTTCCACTGAGATGTGGAACTTGTCAATGTAGTTGGTGTGTGTGTCGATCACAACTTTCAGTGCTGCTTCCCACTGGCTTCTAGGCACCAATACCGCATCATGCTTGCCGATATGGAAAATGCCCATGTCTTCCAGTTGTTTCTTCACCTGTGACCATATACCACTCTCTGCTCTCTGTAGAGCAATAGCATAGTGGTTGTATCCAAACATGTGTTTGAAGTCGTCAATCTGTTTTTTCATCTCTGGATCAAATACATTTAGCAGATGACCCCACTCATTATCGAAGTTCTTTGAGAAAATTGACATGAAGAAGATCTTTTTTGCCTCATCTCGCGTTATTTCTCTCCCTCTTGAAGCTAATATTCGCATTATCTCTTCGTAAAATCCTCCTGAGTCTACTGCCTCTGCGAATGCTCCTCGCACAATAGGGGGTATAGTTAGTAGAAAGGAGCAGTAGATAGACAATAGAGGTATACTATTAATGAGGTACGGTAAGTGTTTAGCTAGAGTAGCTTGGTATGAAATACCATCTATGTTTATTAGATCTTCATTGTTGTATTTATAGAGAGTCAGCAAAGGTTTAGGCATTAGCGTTAAGTTGTTAAACGTCCTGCCATTCTTCATTGAAGACTTGTAGATGTAGTGGCCCTCTTCCATTGCGATCACTTTCTGCAACCATGTAGCATGGATCTCTCTGCTCTTGTCTTCAATGAAAGAATTACCCGCGTAATATTTGTTCCTAAAGTAGTACACCTTTATCTGGTCAACCACCTTGGCAAACTTCTCTTTACCGTAGTAGTAGGTCTTGCCGCTGCCCATGTACGTCAAAGCAAAAAAGTCTCGCTTCACTTCGTTTCCGTTCATCTTAACCACTCCGTCCTCCACGTAAACTCTCTTCGCTCTCTTGCTGATTGCTTCAACAGAGGTGTGCTCGTTGATCAGTTTGATCGCTTCCTCTATATTGGGGCGTGAAACCTTTGCCAATTCTCCAAAGTATTCTCCATCTGGCTTATTGTACTTCCTGTGCCACTTCAAGATCTTAGCCTCTTCCTCTGGCGTGACCATAGACCTGTACCCGTATGCCAGCTTGCCGACCTCAAATTGGCGCAACACCTCGATCTTGCCTTCTTCTTCTAACTGTCTGATTATTTTCTGATAGGATGGGAATTTCTTCTTGAGGAGTTTTGACGAGATCCTGACAAACCCCTTCTGAGTACGCGGACCTCTGAAGCTTATGATCAGGGCAAGAACCCTTTTCATATCAGCCTTGAATTTCTTCTCGGCCTTGAGCTTGCGTTGAAGCCCGTTATGTCTTAGATGATCATATTTGTCAGGCATTACACTTATTTAAAAAAGCCCCAGGAAAAGTGCGAAACCCAGGGCACCGGTTTTGTGTAAAAGAATTACGTTGCAATTTACAACCTTTGTCGCAAAACAACGCAAAATAAAATCCAATCAATGTCTCTTTCAAAAAACACCCAGCCCCCGAAGGGACCAGGCACGTTTTACAACACCCATTGTGTCCCTACAAAGATAAGAAAACTTTTCAAAAAAAAGAAATTATTTTACCATTAATGTTGCTTTTTACAACAAAGTTATTTACTTTTGTTCCTGAGTGGTCGCCAACCCTTTACAGGCTAGCAATGATCTGTCCCGACTGGTGGCCACTCTTCTTGGAAATTGTTTTTGTTTTTATTTCAATGAGTGGTCCGTCGGTATATCGTGTTATCATTCGTGGAATTGCTTTTTAACATACCACTCTTTTCAAATTATAACCATGAAACACTACATCAGATTAACTTCAAACGGTACTTACTACTCCTTCTATTGTTGCGTATTCGAAGACGACGGATATACCCTTACCATCACCGATCACAACAATAAGGGAGAGGTAACATCGATCCATTCTTTCAACTGGGATACGATCACGATGTTTCGTAAGTTCCCACACAACCCCCACTATGGCAAAGAAAGAAGAGAAATGGATCAGTCTGCCGGAAGCCACCAAGATGACGGGCCAAACCAGGCACAAAGTACAGAAATGGGCCGAGGAAGCGGAGGACATGGGCCTGTCAGAAAAGCGTGGCAAGCACTGGTATCTTTCCTGGACATTGATAAAAGTCGCCAAAAAGTTTAAGCTATGGATGATTATAGCGATCTGTTTGATGGCCCTATTAATGCCGAGGTGCCTGAATTGACTGTAAAGCCTGACGATACTTTTCTTTTAAACGTAGAAGATGAAACGTACATAGTTTCGGTTGAGACTGTGATCGGCAAACAAAAAACAAGTATCTTTGCACCTGTTGTATATTACAACAATATTCCACAATACTACCCAGTAGATTTCGTAAGTGAAAGTAGGGGTCGCTTGATAAAGTTTTTGCACCACTTCAATATCCCTTACGATGACATTCTACGAAAGGTAGATAAGTTTTAATAACAAATTGTAACCATGAAAAACGCAGTAACAAAAGCTTGGGCTTTTGGCTGCTTCCTACTTTTCGCCAATCTCGGAGGCTTGAAATACTCCCCCATCCTGATTGAAGCGAAGATTGACTGGTACGAACCTATCGACGAATACACATATGAGCCGGATGTTGAAGTTCCGATCTTTGTAAAAGTCGAAGTTGACGACACCCCGGATCTCAAGTCTCTAATGAGGGACAGTAGATTCGTCACCTATATAGAAAAGTATCGCGAAGCAGCCGAAGGACACCGCATCCCAGCCGGCATCAAGCTTGCCCAGGGACTCCTTGAGAGTGACGCTGGCAATAGCAAATTGGCGCGGGAAACGAACAACCACTTTGGAATCAAGTGCTTCTCCAAGAGATGCCACAAGGGTCACTGTTTTAACTACACAGACGACTCTCACAAGGACTTCTTCAGGAAGTACAAAGATCCAAAAGAATCCTTTCGGGATCACGACGAAGTATTTAAGAAGGAGAACTACAACGAACTACTTTCTTTCCCTTACTCGGACGCGCCAATTAAGAGAGAGTACCGTCCATACAAAGAGAAGAAGAAAGTAGACTGGTATGGGACGGCCTTAGTGCCTGGTAGAACTTACACTTTCACTGGCAAGGAATGGTGGGCGATCCACTTGTGCGCCTCTGGGTATGCAACGTCAACCACCTATGCCACGAAGATCGACAAACTCATTAAACTGTACGACTTATGAACATCCAATACGTGTTTGAGAACCTGGGAGGTTTGATTTTCTGTATCGGATTTGTCATTGTGCCGTTTGATCCTGAGACTGGTGCTCATTCAGTCCTTATTGGCGCGGGAGTTTCCGGGATGGGCCACTACGGTAGTAAGTTTTTTGAAGATGTCGCAACAGAAATTCGGTGGCTTTTTCGCCGGAAGCCAGGGCCGTAATGAGAGGCGGCTATATAACTGGATGGAGGTCGGTAGTTTTAATTGGTTAAAATACGGTGCGCAACTGGGCTGCGGGTTCGAATCCCGCCCGACTACAACCCAGACTCCTCCCTGCCTTTATGGTAAGCGGATATGGGTGACACTACGGAAAGACGAGTAGGCAAGGCGGTAAGCCGTTATGAGGGTATGACGAAACATGCCGAACCCGCCCTAGAAAACACAGGCCATGTTGGTGTGGCCACACTGGTCGGTATGCAAGTGGCTAAAGCAAGGTGTCTGTAAAACATCTGTCATCGACTTCGTAGGTTCAAATCCTACCCGGCCAACTAACTTTAAAACAGCAACAGATGGACTACACGAAATACAGCATGAAGGATTTGAACGATCTCCAGACGTACATTGAGACATTGAAGCGTAATACGAACAATGAAGAGATGAAGAAGCAATATTCTGAAACCTTATCTGAAATCCGGGCGGCAAAAGCAGCCATCCGTAAAAGCCATTCTAATGACCTACCTGCTAATTATTCTTGTATTCGCCCTGGTCGTTGGGCCGATAGCTAAAGCCATTTTCATGGCTCCCACCAAAGGGGATGATTACAACCCCAGTCGTCACCGAGGTCGAAAGTCAAAGATGCGCACCAATATCCTGTCGAAAACATCTGAAAAAAAGTTTAGAATGTAGTTGTAATTTACAACATTAAATCGTATATTGCATGAAAGTTATTTACGACGACAACACAGGGAAGTTCTTTATCAAACCCGATAACTACTCTCCAGGAGCTACCCTTCTTAGTGACGATAAAATTATTAAACGACCGGCCTCCAGAGTAGTCTATGAAGGATCACTCTATGAGTGCAAGGATTACATTAAAACCTATGACAGTCTCACGAAAAAGTAAAGGAGTAATTGAGGATTTAGTAGTTGCAGTATCTCTCCTGTTGCTCGCCTCCTGCTCTGATCTCTGGTGTGCCGATGGGCCAATTTTCAACTACGAATATGTATGCCACTCGCAAGATTTTGGAGTATACCGTGTCGGTGGGTTCTCCGACAAAGATTTACTATCTGTATCCAGGCTAAAGTCAAACTTTGAGCGCGGATACTACTCTTGCGACGGTGACAGTGTAAGTGTGATCATCCGCAGAGCACCTGCCTGTCATACAGAGCACTACGACATTTTGAAAAGTAACCCTATGGACACTATAACCCTGATCAGATGAAAGTTATCACCGTAGAGAAAGGCGACCAGGTTGAGGTCGTTATTAAAGAAGGAGATAAGTATATCGCCTGTGGAAAGGCGCACAATACCCGTGAAGAGGCCGTAGCAACTGCAAAAGAAAAACTCGCCACTGTAGCTCAAAACAGGTAGAGCAATGGTGCTCCTTGGGTTTCCGGTCGGCACTAACTAAATCAACAACCATGACACCTGAAGACAAAGTAGCAAGAGCAAAGAAGATCGAAGAAGACAAGAAGCGTAAAGCAGAAGAGAAGATCCGCAAGACAAGAGAAGCCGAGAAGCGGAGATTGTCGTACTCCAAAATTGGCGTGAAAGATGAATAACAAATACAAAGACTTAGCCGCAAAGACCTTCCTCGATTCAGGAGATCGAGAGAAGAATATCCTCCACCTGCAAGCCGGTATCCTTGGCGAGTACGGCGAGATCGTGGATGCAATGAAGAAGAAGATCTTCACGCCACAACGGTTCAAAGACAACCTGGCCGAAGAGTGGGCAGACGGCATGTGGTATATTGCTGTGTGGCATTCTGTTCTTGGTAGAGAACTATATGTAGAAGAAGTCAAGCCATTCATTGATACCGACAATAGTAATCTCAAGTTCTTGATTCATTACGCTAGTGTGATTCAGGATTGTGTAGAGAAAAGGAAGCTTGGCGTACTTACGCATTCTTGGATGGTTCTTGCTAGTATCCTAAACATTGACGCTCAAGTAGCTTTAGACGCAAACATCAAAAAACTACAGGAGCGATATGGCTAGAGTATATTACCAAATGCCCATCGGTGTCAAAGTATGGATGCCGCACAAGGACGAGTTTAACTACCCGATGAAAGGGGTGACTGTCCATTTGATTACCGGCACTTATGTTGTAAGAGAGGTTAAAGAAGAAGACGATAAAATCTTAATCTGTTTAGATCATGCGTGACCAATACATATACGTCCTAATTGTTGCGGTGATTATCCTGATCCTTGTAACTCGATGACCTTGCAACGACCGTATAAACTAATAATAGCCGGATCAAGACACTACACCAACAGAGGAGTAGTATTCGGCGCAGCAATATGGTATCTCTCCAATAAAGAGAACATTGAAATAGTAAGCGGAGGCTGTAGAGGAGTAGACAAACTAGGAGAGGAATTTGCCAGATATAAAGGATGGCCGGTAAAGTCGTTTCCGTATATCCGTGCTTTTGGCAAGGCTGGCGGTCCAGTCAGGAACAGAGACATGGCCGAATATGCGGACGGCTTACTGGCGTTCTGGGATGGGAAGAGTAGAGGAACTAAAAATATGATTGATACCGCTAAGAAGCTTGGCCTGGGCGTAAGGGTTGTGAGGATTGATCAGCCCAATAAGTTTGCGGATCTTTGGTATGCGGTAGAAAAACTTGGATTAAATGAAGATCGTTAAGTTCAACAAGTCTGGAGAAAGTTACCTGAAAGATGTACGCGCCAATAAAAAGTTTGAAGCAGCCGGACAGCCTTGGGCCATCTACAAAGGGAAGGTGTATCATTACGTCAGCGGTGCTGATACTGGATATTACTTTGGAAGCGCGACAAACGAGGGGATCATTGAATCGTTTACTAATGCGCTCGATGCCTATCATGGTTCTAAAGTAAAACAGTGGGCTAAGAAGTTGATTGACGACTGGGGAGAGAATAACTACTATCAGTATTTTAACAAAGCGTCGGGCCGCACCACCAGGCAAATTGACGCGGCAATACAGGGACTCTTCACGAACGGATGGACGCACGTATGGGATCATCACAACTCGAAGATTGCCCACGAACGCACATTCAGTATCTTTATGAGAAGGCTTGCCGAAGAGCACTCTGTTTTCGGACTCAACGTAGCCAAGGTAGTACACAACAGAGATGCAGCAGGATACCTGGCGGCGTTTGACAAGGACGATTCAGTGGAAGCGTTCTACAAAGAATACCCAGCAAAAGATTACAGCGTAAGATGGTTATAAAAATCAAAAACTACGGAGTGGCAGTAAAAGTAGAACTACCAGAAGAAACCGACGGAGAACAGTTAATGTACGCCCTTGTTGGTGCGCTGATGTCCGTAGGATGGGCAAAACAAACCATACTAAATATAATGAGAGAATACTGTGATGAAAACATACGAGATTGATACTTTATTCAGGTATGGTTCGTGAAGTATTTGTGATAATGTCAAAGGATCGTCAGTTCGTGGCAAGAGGAACTATCAAGAAGAGATACTTGGTGCACAAAGACGAACGGAGTAGTAAGCCTTTTCTGGGGACTACCTCTATTAAAGTAGCAGAGAAGTGGCTGGATATGTCTTACTATGGCCGCTACAAATTAGGGCTTGAGCCTGACGAGCCATTGAGAAACCACCTAATGATTGTTAGAGTTAAAATAGGAATACTATGCGAGTTGGAGACAAAGTAAGGATAATCAAAAATGACTCTATGCACGATTTCAACATTGGCGATGTTGTGACTATGATCTCAGTAAAAGAAACGGAAGTCATTGGTGGTGCAAAGCAATTCATTTACATGGCGCAGAAGGATACAGAGAAGTACTATGTGGCATCCTCTGACTTTGAAAAGGTAAAGTGATGTGGCTGGTAATGAAGGAACCGGGCATGTATTACATAGATGACCTGCTGATCCTTCATTGGACCCCAGTAAAAGCAATAGCCAAAAAATTCAATAACTACCAGGATGCTGAGATCGTTGCAAGTAAGTACCCTGGTGCAATAGTGATACCGGCATGAAATACGCAGCAATACTGATACTGATACCGTTCTTTTCTCTAGCGCAGAAAACGGTACCACCCCCACCGGAGATGATCATCCAGTGGGACACCATACACCAGACGATCATCTGGCATGAAGGAAACCTTAACTGCGATCACGACTGGGTATACAAGCCAACTACCGTCAACCTGCACGAAACAAGCAACAACAAAGGTATCGAACGGATCTGCCGGGATTGCTTACAGTACGAGGAGTATGTCAGGCGCATCCGCTACAAAGTGATAAAGCCGGAAGAGTCTGACTTCTACAAACTGAAAAAACTTATCGAGCAATGATTTACGTTTTACTTTATCTTATTATCGGGATCATGGTAGCCGTGGTGTTTAGAACGAAGGGAGATGTTGACGGGGTATTGTTTCTGTTCACATCATTGCTATGGCCTATTTTTTTGACCGGCCTTTTTGTTGACTTTTTAAAAGACATGTTAAAATGAAAGACTCCTGGTTTGAAAAGTTCTCGGAGGAACACCTGAAGAATATGGAAAAAGGCTAACATTGCAACGACCATGAAAGCATACATAGGAAAAGACAATACCTGGGGAGCGTTAATTACAGATGGTGGACAAGGGTTCTTGTTCACATTCACGGCTAATGGATCTGGAGGCGCATGGGACACTCTTCCGGCATTGCTTCCAGCGGTAGACATGGAAGAAGTTAGTCCGAGTAAGATGTTTGAAATACTTGGGATGGAACGGAGTGAAGCATTTAAAGCGCACCAATCTGCTTTTAATGACGCATACAACCTAGATGCCAATGAGCTAGATGAGTACAGAGAAAAGATAAGAAAGACTCGCGAGCGCATTAATAGAAACAAGAATCACTAACCTTGCAACGACCACATGCAAACCCTAGCAGTAATAACCCTGATCACGATAGCCGTCTTTGTCTTCTCCCTGAAGCTGGGTGATGCTGTCACTGAAGAGACTGGAATTGATGAATATGGTACAGTGGTGTTTCTTCTAACCTTTACATACTTCTCATCTTTCATCTCTTTATTGTTCCTTCAACTTGTTTATGGTTGAAAGTTTTCTTATCTTTGTTGTAAATTATAACGTTATGAATGTAATCGGAAACCTTGCAACGGCCAAAGGAAACTGCCTAACTCTAATGGAAAGCATAGAGGATGGAACTATAGACATGATACTGGCAGATCTGCCGTATGGGGTTACGAGAAACAAGTGGGATAGCGTGATCGACCTGGATGAACTGTGGAAGCAGTATAAGAGGATCATCAAAGACAACGGAGCGATAGTCCTCTTCGGCCAGGGAATCTTTAGCGCAAAGCTCATCCTCAGCAACGAGAAGATGTTTCGCTACTCCCTGGTGTGGCACAAGACAAATCCTTCCGGGTTCTTAAACGCCAATAGGATGCCACTGAGGGCGCACGAAGACATCCTGGTGTTCTATAAAAAGTCTCCAGTATACAATCCACAGAAGACTGATGGGCATCCGAGGAAATCCGCTTCCGCTAAAAACAGAAGAGATGCAGCGCAAAGGATAAACGATAAAGAGCATTACTCTTATGGAGCGCAACAATTAGAGAATATAAAAGACTACGACAGTACTGAGCGTTTCCCTACCTCTATCTTAACATTTAAGAAGGACATACAAAAGAGTGCGCTCCACCCCACCCAGAAGCCGGTAGCCTTGTGCGAGTATCTTGTCAGGACGTACACTGATCCTGGCGATACAGTATTGGATAATACAATGGGATCTGGCACTACCCTGATTGCCGCGTATAATACTGGTCGCAAAGCTATCGGTATGGAACTAGATGACGAGATATACAAGGTGGCCGTTGATAGGATTTCTAAACATTGTTGTAAATTGTAACGTTATGGACTACGAGAAATTCAGAGAGAAGTATGGTGATATACTTGAAGACTTTAGCGAAAGAACGGAGGAGGAGAAGGGGGCTATAATCGTCCACAGTTACTACGATCAGATCAAAGAACTGTTATTTGTGAAGGATCTGATGCGTATGAACTACCGAGAGCAAATGACAGCCATCGACAGCAGGATTAAATCGATTGAGGCCACTATGGTTAGTGAGTGGAAAGAAATACGGAAGAAATGAAATTATTCGTTAACCTTGCAACGACCTTCTGCACCCACAAACAAAGAAAAGAAGTAGTAATAGATACCATAGCAGGTATAGTATGCGAGTACGAGGAAGTATGTAAGAAGTGCGGGAAGATGACTGGGTATTGGGCGTATGGTAGCTTTATGAAAAAACCTTCTTGGTGGGATCGGATTTGGAGTAGATTACGCGTCAATAAGAAGATAAAGCCGTTTGACAAATGACTAACCTTGCAACGACCAGAGAAAACACACAAATAAACGACCAGATAAATAACCCCTAGGCAGAAGGCATAACTACTATGAAGCCAGTAGAAGAGTATATACGATGGATGCTTGCCTCGGAAGGGTGGGTAGCCGGTGAAATAGATGTCTTCTATGATGACCTCCAAAGGTTTTGGCGGTGGGAGTGTGATATAGAAAGGGCTTGATTTAGAATAATATTTGGCGTGGTTAAGTAAAACCCCGGCTTTAGAAGGACTTCGGTTTTGTGATACGCGCCAATACGGGAATAATGTTTTAAACTTTTAGAGTAACACGAAATAAATGGCATTCTTCGACTTTTATGGAGTATCAATTAATGGGGAGTATCTGACCCCAAGCAACATAACCAAGTTTGGCTTAAATAAAAAGTATAAGTCAATCATAGCTGATATATACTATTCCGGTAAAGATGGGCCAATGATTCTTCATATAAAGCGTCCAGACTTATACGCAAAGGACAATGAATATCTCCTGGAAAAAGATTACCACCTAAAAAGACCGGAAGTATGCTGGGACGAAGGAGATCTTAAAGAGGAGATTGAGTACATCAAAGCTAGGCTACCCAGGGCGCATTTTAAGCCGTTCTAAGAGGAGATAATACTTGGGATGACTACACGCCAATAAGGACACTAAAAAGGGTTATAGAGGGTTTTAATTTTGATGGAATTACAAGGAAGGAGATCTGCGAAAGTGGGTTTCCTTTCGCTGTTTATAGTGCTCTTGTTTTTCTCTGATTGCCGCTTTTGTTATTAGATTTGGCTTTGGTTGGGGGGTTGGGGTTATATCTTTACGTGGGATGCCAAGCCGTTTTTGGGAACGTGCTGGCGTAACCGGGTAGGGTGTGCATGTCAATTTTTCGTCAAAAAATACGCCTATTTTCTACGGTAGAAAGTTGACGGGCTTAAAACCTATTGATATTCAATTCTTTATGTTATGCCTCCCTTATCTTTGTGTCTTATTTTGTGGCGATCTCTATGTGGGGTGGAATTGTTAATTTGTATTTTTCGGTCACTCGTTTGTTTGTTTGGCAGGATGGAGTAAACCTACCCAGCATATAACCAAATTAGTGACAAATAAAAAAGTATAATCAAATTAATTACATTGAAGATCCAACCTACTTAGTGTATATTTTACACTAACTACCTTAGTGCACAAACCAAACTAACTAATCTACTTAGTTTAACATCTAAACTAACTATTCTACCTTATATATATATGTATTATAAATTTACTCCATCCTGGCATTTTCCTATTTATTTTTACTTTTCTGTTGTGTATATCAGAAATAATTCTTATTATTGTGGTGTTATTAATTACATCACTATTTAAATCTAATAAAATGACTACTAGAACAATGAAATTGGAATTTGACTGTCTGTGCTGGGATGGAGATAAGAGTCAGCCGGCGGATCTTAAATTAAACATGGTATTAGCTATGATTAAAGATGATTATTGGGCATGGGAGCCCGCAATAATAATCTTGACCAAGACGTTTCACAGGACAGCTCAAGAATCTGTTTTAGCTGTTGCAAAAGATCCCAAATCAAGGTTTAACCTTGAGTCAGCTTTGGGATAGCATTAGGCCGTTGCAAGGTCACAAAATAGCCTCAACCGTAAAAAGTTGGGGCTATTTTGTTTCTAGGATGTTTCAACCCCAGGGAATAGCCTCAACCGTAAAAAGTTGGGGCTATTTTGTTTCTAGGATGTTTCAACCCCAGGGAATAGCCTCAACCGTAAAAAGTTGGGGCTATTTTGTTTTTACTCCATCCTGGCATTTTCCTATTTATTTTTACTTTTCTATTGTGTATATCAAATAAAAGTCTTATTATTGTGGTGTTATTTATTACATCACTATTTAAAAAATTAAACAGATGGTAAAATACTTCAAAACGCCGATTTACGTCGGCAAAAACGAACAAGGATCTTTATTTGTCCACAAAGTGGACACAAATGATCCTTATGGTCCAACAGCATATGGGCATACCAAGAATAAAGACGGAAAAATAGTTATGAACTGGTCCGTGGATCTGGCAAAAGCCAATTTACCGACCAATTGGAAACAATGGGAATAAACTGCAAGGTCACAAAAAAGCCTCAACCGTAAAAAGTTGGGGCTTTTTTGTTTCTAGGACGTTTAAATCCAAAAAAGCCTCAACCGTAAAAAGTTGGGGCCTTTTTGTTTCTACCCTATTTCAGGTATTTTTTACTTTTCTATTGTGTATGTCAGAAATTACCACTATTATTGTGGTGTTATTTATTATATCACTATTTAAAAAATTCAAACATGAAAATTAGTATATCTATTGACCGGTTAATTTCCCTTGGCTGGAATTTTGACCAGCATTATTATGGTTTTTTTATAAACGTTGTTAACTCCAAAGAACATTTTGAAGATATTTCCGTGGTCCACTTTTGCCTTAGTGGTTACAAGATCGAATATAATAACAGAATCGTATCCCCGTGTTTTTCCCCATACAATCTTGAATGTTTACTTAATGACGTTCGGGAGATCTTAAGCGTATCTTATATGGTTGACTGATTTGGGACGTCGCAACCTCAAAGAATAGCCTCAACCGTAAAAAGTTGGGGCCTTTTTGTTTCTACCCTATTCTGGTATTTTTTACTTTTCTTCTATTTTTAAACCTTTAAAATTTAAAACAATGAGATATTATCAAATTTTAAGTACTGACAAAAACCGTTCTTTGGGTTTTAATTACTCAACCACTACTGAGCAACCTAACAGCAATTTGGATTATAAAACGCTTGAAAGTGTTAACGGTACATTTTACAATATTGATACGCCCAAAAAGGTTATTAATATTTTAGAGTGGTCAAGGATAAATAAAGAACGTATTGTACTGGATTATGGGGATAGTGAAACAGAAAAAAGTTGGGGCGAAGTATACGATATTATTGGTTGTATTGGTAGGTCAACCGGACCTATTAAGATACCAATATTGATACATAATAAAAGATCTATTGGTGGCGGTTCTGTTTTGGACCATTGTATAGTAAGGATATTAACCGCCAAGGGTAAAAAAGTATTATACGAACATAAAAACTACCATAAATAGGGTATTTTCAAACAATTATCATTTTTCTATTGTGTATATCGTAAATTTCCCCTATCTTTGACATAAATTAAAACATCATTCTTTAAACCTTTAAATTTAAGAAAATGAAAGTTTATTGCGGAACCTACCACAAATACAATTGCGGATCTTTGGCGGGAGAGTGGATCGACTTGACCGACTTCACCGATAAGGAAGATTTTTTGGCCTATTGCGCCGAACTTCACAAAGACGAGGAAGACCCGGAGTTCATGTATCAAGACTATGAAGACATTCCGGCGGCTTTTATTTCCGAAAGCTGGGTATCTGAGATGCTTTGGGAGATGCCCGACGATATTGATATTGAGGCGTTGGGGGCTTTTATGGATAATTACGGAATTAACGCCGACGACTCGGATCTTTTCGATAAATTCGAGGAATCCTACCAGGGCAAGTGGGATTCATTCGAGCAATACGCCGAGCAATGGTTCGACGATGTTTATTTACATGACGTTCCCGATCATATCCGCTATTACATAGACTACGAAAAATTCGCACGTGACCTTGAAATGGATTACGCCTATATTGGCGGCTACGTTTTCCGGGATTTCTAAAGTGGTAATTTATGTCATTAATCTATCTGGACAGCAATTGAAAACAGATTGCAATAGATCGAATCTGGTCCAGATAGCTAACTAAAATTTATAACTATCTAAATTATAGGACTATGGAATATGAAATAAGAAGAACCTCCGACTCTTATCATTGGATCGAAGAAAGGCCATGTATAGAAGCCACAAAAAAAGTCATTGATGGGCGTACGTTTTGGACTATTGAAATAAATACCCTTGAGGAATTGAACTATTTGGCCGAAAAGTACGGTGAAATAATTATCAGCATGGGAGATACACCATCTATTGAAATTTACGACGATTATCGGGAATAGTCTGGCTATCCTCAATCAGTACTTGAAAACAAAGTACAATAGGTTGAACCTGGATTGAGGAACTAATTAAAAACAGTAAAACAATGAGAAATTTTAATGATTTGGAGTTATGGAATATGTGCGAACGATTTGTTGAATCTCCTAACCCTGGTGGCAACTGGATCCAGCAAATGAAGCATGTATATGACGCAATAAATTGCGCTGCCCGTTCGCATAATCGCTTTGATTTGCAATTAGATAGGGGCACACAATTAGATATTTTATCCGGCAGGGTTTTTTATTTGGTCAAAATGACAAACACCATCGAAGATGGGTGTGTGTGGATTGATAAGGACGGATATTACAAGTTATGTAAATAATTAAAAACAGTAAAACCATGAAAGTAAAAACAGTATTCAGAAAGTACCTAGACGGCGAAATAATCGCCCTATTCCCGGAGGAAAAATGGAATAACGAATTTCCTGCCTGTTACGCTCATATAGGGCAGCATGGCGGCGCTGATTATGCCTGGGTAGTATCAATTACCAAGCAAGCAACCAAAGCCGAATACAAAGCCTTAAAACGCGAATTAGAGAACATTGGCTACGAATTGGAAGTGATCAGCGCAAGCGACTACGCCTATAGTCAGATCCTTTGCAAAGTCAACACCAAATACGGCGCTCCAATGGGGAGAAATAATCGTTACCCAGATCCAGGCGACCTTAGAAAATACGACCGTCGCGTATATCTCGACTCAGGGGGATACGACAAAGGCGGCGCGTATTGGGGCATTGGCGAACCTTTGCGAGTTGAATTTACAGCCGATCTTTCCTTTGTTCGGTTTTATCGGGATTAATAAAGATTTCCCGGCATGGCCTAAGAGTCTACCCTTTGATGCGGATGCTGGGAACTAACTAAAATTTTGAAATGATGAAATATCAACCAAATGGCACTAAGGAAGAAGTAAAGCTCGGTATATTACACAATGCAAATGGATACTGGGTTAGTAATGAAGGAACTAATGAAGATCCCAATTTTCATGTTTGGATACCAACCATAACTCATTCAGTTTTAGATAGCGCATACGCAGATATTACACTTGCGGTTTCTAGGTGCAATTATTTAGCTAAATATAACATAAAAAAACGTGTGTACAATAAATAAAGTTGTAAATTACAACATGAATAAAAGGATATTATACACAACTGAAATAACAGCCCGCCGTAAAGCCTTTTGGAGTCTCAAAATAGACATGAAAGGTTTTACGACGGCGCATTG
>Ga0208161_1000139_pt1 | contig 38926 bp, 41 predicted proteins | sample CB_VirMetaG_3_FD_184538 | JGI IMG/M metagenome (GOLD analysis project Ga0208161, IMG submission 184538) | Freshwater to marine saline gradient viral communities from Chesapeake Bay - CB_1508_1S Viral MetaG (SPAdes) (version 4) | ecosystem: Environmental > Aquatic > Marine > Coastal | place: USA... | reverse complement strand
TGGGTATAGTGGAACGGGTATAAACTTCGATCCAATAGCCCATTATAGACGCAGGGTTTCGATCACAAATTGCCAATTTGATGGGGGTGTCAATGATGGTATCATTATGATTAACTATGGGATTGTAAGAATCCTTGGTTGTCACATCGGGGGAGCAACCACCAACACAATCACGTATACTGAAAATTTGTTCCAAACTACAAACACCTTTAATGAGTTTATTTTAGGCGAAGATACCGACGAAGCCTTGAAAGTTAAAGTTTTGGGGGATGTTTCCAACCGATTCCTAATTTCTGGGGATTCAATTGAGTTTGGGGATGGGTCAACAACCGATGTTAATTTATACAGAGATAGTTCTAACAGCCTGAAAACCGATGATGACTTCAGGGTGGGTGGAACATTAAGAGCATTAGGAGTTGCACGGATATCTGGTGCGGACGTTTACATGGGTGCCGGGTCTGTCAGGATTTTAACCGGGACCGGGGACCCAAACGGTGTGGCAACTGCTGATATTGGGTCTACCTACATGAGGACAGACGGTGGGACGGGGACAACACTTTACATTAAAGAGTCTGGAACGGGAAACACTGGCTGGGTTGCCAAATAAAACACATGAAAAAACCAATCTACCTGGCACTCTTTATCCCTCTTTTAACCGTCGCCCAAGGCGCCGTCCGCAACTCTGAGATTCAACGGTTTTTATATCACTGAATGAAACATCTAATCCTACTATTGCTCATACCTCTTGCTCTGCTTGGTCAAGAAAAAGGAACCATCATCTTTGAGGGGACTATTACAATTACGGGGAACCTTATTGGCCGAGCCTTGACGGAAGCCCAGGAGGACCCTGTGCCACTAAATAATCCTCCCGTTGCATCCTTCACGGTTGATACGTCAAGCGGTGACGCACCTTTAACGGTTGCATTTACCGATACCTCAACGGATTCAGATGGGACTATTTCTGGTTGGCTATGGTCATTTGGTGATGGTGAAGGCACCTCAACAAGCCAAAACCCCAGTCACGAATACACAACACCAGGAAACTTTTCAGTTACCTTGACGGCAACGGACAATGACGGGGCAACGGATGTTTCAAACACTCAAGTAATTAACGTGCTTGCTCCGGCAAACCCATTGCCTGAATATGAAATCACAACTCTTGAAACAAATCACCTAAGTGTTTATCTATCATGGACTGATGTGGAAGCGTGGGATGATCCCTGGATTATTCAAAGAAGTGAAACGCCTTCCTTTACTGACCCAACAGATTTGACGGATAATCAGTCAACCTCAACCTTTCGATTCCTTGGGGTCAATGCCGACAACTACGTTGACATCGAAGACTTATCGGAAGGAACCACTTATTATTATAGGGTTGGAGTTGTCACCAACTTGTCAGAGCATTACCAAGATGCGGCTATTCCTACGTTCTCTGGATGGCTCTACGGGGCAGCAACCACTACTACCTTAGCCGGTGGATTAAAACTAACGTATGACATCACGGATGGGGCTTACGGGGCTATTGCAGGAGACGGACTGAATGATTATCCGGCAGTCTTGGCGGCATTGGCTGCTGCTCAAGCGGCTGGCGGCGGGATTATCTATGCCCCTGCTGGAACCTATGACCTCTGGCCCGTTGATGCTGACGTTGATATTGTTGACGGATACCCAGAAATTGAAAGCGGAGAAACTGCAACCAGTTTTTTGTTTGATATTACTTCTGACAACATCACCTTTCTTGGGGATGCCTCTGGAGGATCGCCTACAACTTTCTGGAACCTGTATCTCTGGGGCAAAGAACCAGCAACTAAATGGCTTAATGTGCTTACTGGAGCATCAGGATCAGCGGTTAGTAATGTCAGACGTTACACCGTATTCAGACCTAATGCAGTCGAGAATCTTACTTTCAAAAATCTGGACATTGATATGGGAGCAAATCCTGTTAATACTGGAAAAGAGTGGTATTCTTTGGATGAAAAAAGAAATCAATGGGACATTAGCCATAAGTTATTCTCAAGCTACGGGACTTACACGTTTAGGAATGTGGTCTTTGATACGGTAAACATCACTAATTGTCGCGGGGAGATGATCTACTGCGGAACCGATGGGGAGAAAATCCTGATTAAAAACTGCGAACTCAGACAAGCCAACTCGAGCGCAATAAGCATGTCTGCCGACGTCGAAATTGTTGATACCATCATTTCCGATTCTGCCAACGGAGCCTTGGAAAGCGCGGTATTTGACCATTATATTAGTGGGTTTAGTGGTCGCCTGTTTATTCAAAACCATATTATGCGGGGGTGCACCATTTACGGGCTTGACCAAACTGCTGACGGGGTAATGAAAAACCTTCCTGGACTTAGGAATTTTGCTGGCTGGCAATGCTTCAACGAACCTGGAACCTACCAGTCAGTCACAGATACTGTCTTCAGGGATTGCTTGAAGCCCGCCTTTGGTCCTTGGTATGACTATCACAACGGATTCCTGTTCAATGCAGACTTTACACCATTGAATGCTGCTGACACTCAACAAGTACTCTATATATGGACCACTCCACAAGCTCTCTATGGGTTGGCAGGGGGCACAACTGAAATCCTTTGGCTGGGACTTACCATCAACATAGAAAGGAACTTGGCTTCCAACCAGTCTGTGATCTACACCGTTTCAGGAGCGGCTGCGGCTGGCAATGAAAGTCCGTGGACTATTGAAGCAGTCCATTTCGCAGGCTCGGGAACCATAAGATCTTTATGGACGGATACCTCTTCGCAGACAACGGGGCGGCAGAATTTTATCTGGAAAGACTGGACAAAGGATGCTGGAGTTAGCTTTCATCCTCTTTACATTGAACAGCTTAATGGTGGGATTCCGCCCACATTTATTAACTTCTTTGAATAAGTAAATCATGAACATAACAGACAATGGCACCTTTCCAACCACGGCTCAGACCGGAACCACAGATGCGTTTTACAGGATATTCCCGGGAAAACGATATTTGGTGGAGATAATCGGTTCAGCCTTTGACTCAGGCTCCATAGCGGTCCAACTCTACAGAGGTGGAGCCTGGGACGTCCTGGCCACTAAAAATGGTATCACCGAAGCTGAGGGTTTTGAATTTATTTCATCCGGATCCCGTATAAGATTTGTGGTTACCAGTGTGGCTGGAGCTTCCGCAGACATAGACATCCATGTGACGCAGATATGATAACCCCCCAGGTAAAGTCTCAGATTTTAGACCTTGTGCTGGCCCAGTGTCAGCCAGAGGCAGGTGGTGGATCACCCCCTGATGTAACAGCTCCGGCAGCTCCAGCTAATCTTGCTGCAACACCAGGAGATGCTACTGTAGCTTTATCATGGGACGCAAATGCCGAGGGTGATCTGGCCGCCACTCCATACACCATCTACAGGAGCACAACCAGTGGGAGCGGATTCTCTGCCATTGGAACTTCGGCTACCAACAGCTACAATGACAATACCGCTGCAAACTTTACGACCTACTACTATGTGGTAACTGCCAAGGACACCAGCAACAACGAGTCTGTGGACAGCAGCGAAGCGTCGGCTATGCCTTATGATCGCCCATATGTTGTAACCTCCGGCACAGATTATCATACTAGCAGCTCTGAGACTTGGGAGTTCACGCTTCCTGAGCATGAAGCAGGAGACATATTGTTTATGTGTATTCAGTCTCTAAGCAACGTCATTAATTCCTGGTCGGCTTCTACCGGTTGGACCGCTCATAGATACTCAGCTGGAACTGATCTTGGGCCAAATGTTATTGCAATGCAGTGGATCAGGGCAACTGATGGGGCAACGGCCAACCCAACCATAAATGCAATCCATTCGAGCAATACTAGCGAAGTTGCAGCGATCTGTTATGTCATTCGAGGTGCGAACGCATCGGGTAGTCCGATTGACTCTGGCACATGGGCAAATTCATTTGGCTATACAACAAACATTACTTCGCCTTCCATGACTCCTGGAGTTACTGGTGGCCTTGTTTTTGTTCACGTTTTCAAATTATTCCCAACGTCTGACACAATTGCAACATCTCCTCCGCCTAGCGGTTGGTCTCTTGCGGGACAGGCAGCAGGTTCGGCAGGTGCTTGGAAATCATATGGATTTACATGGGACACGCTTACTACCACTTCAGTCGCAACCCCTAGTGATGTCTTATACACTTTTACCGGGAGTGTTTCATTTAACGGGCAAGGTCTGATATTTATATCTGCATAACACTAAAACAATATGGAATTTGTAGCAATAACTCCTGAAGCATTTCAAGCGTGGATGAATGTTGACGTAGGAATGGGCTTTACTATAGGCGGTTTAATTGTTGTCGCCTTGGCTTCTGTCTTTGGCTTACCATTACTCCACAAACCAACAAGAAACTGGGCCATGGAAAAGACTGGGCTTAAAAAAAAGGATGAAACATGAAAACAATTCCCTGCATACTACTCTTCCGGGGACGTGGAATCATATCCTCGCTTATCCGTTGGCAGACCAGAGGCATTTATTCCCACGCTGCCATCCTAATGCGTGACGGACGCATTGTAGAGAGTTGGCAGGGAGACGGAGTAAGGGTCAAGACACTGAAAGACTGGAAGGGAATTGACTGCTTTGAAGTTCCCGAACTGACTCCTGAGGACTGGGACAATGTGATAGGGTTCTGCTTGGATAAAGTTGGAGAAGGGTATGACTACAGCGGGGTTCTACGGTTCGTCTCCCGTCGCAAGACAGGGGCCAACCAATCCTGGTTCTGTTCCGAACTTGTTTATGCGGCCCTCCATTACGCGGGGGCCAACCTTTTTAGAGACATTCAACCCGATGAAGTATCACCGGGACTGCTTGCCATTTCACCTCTAATAAAACCAATTCCAAGACCAATCATACAATGAAACACAAACTCATGATTGTTCTATTATTGGCTGGACTCACAGGATGCACCAGCCTTGAGAAACAAATACATCAAGCAAGAGTTATGGCCGGACAGGTCGGGGATCTCGAATACTCGCGTAAAGGCTTTTGGTCCGACTCTGACTTGGTTGTGACTGTGGCTCCCGACAATACGCGCACCGTTGAGTATGACGTAAGGTCCAAGACTCCAGGAGGGCCCAGCGTTCGAATCAAGGTAAGGAATATTCCGGCAGCAACAAAAGAGGAGGAAGAGTAGCCACAAATGACTGCATCTGACAGCCAAGCATGGCAGCGGCTGGCACTGCAAATCTTCATTTCAGTGCTTCTTAGTGCTGTTGCTGCGGGCATGAGTGCTATTTATACGGCTGGAGAGTTTTCAAGTCACCTCGAAAATCTGGATAGTCGTGTAAAAATATTGGAACGCAACGACAATGGCAAAGGGGTTGTTTTAACTGATCACACTTCACAATTGACAGGAATTCAGGGTCGCATATCCAGCAATAATGCGATGATTCAACAGGTTCGCTCGGACTTGAAAGAAGATATCAAGGAAATGAAACATGATCTTAATACGCGGCTCGATATAATTATCAAGTTCCTTCAGCGGGAAAATGACCTTAGAAAACTTCCTGAATAGGTTTTACGCATAAATAAAGCCCACCCGTGAAAGGGGGCTTTTTTGTTGTTAGCGTTGGAACTTCGTTGGCTTGTGATAGCTTACTTCCCGGCGTCCAACTTAGAATTTATTTTTGCTCCGCTGTCCATCGGGCCAGGCATACCGCATCGGCTACGTTATCAGAATAAATCTTGAAGCTGTTCCCTTGCTCTGCTGCCTGGATCATTCTCTTTTTGTTGGCTGCTCCGTTTCCGGTGGCCCATTTCTTCAAAGAGTTTGGAGGAATCGTATAAATTGGGATGCCGGCTTTTGATGCCTCGGCGTATAGAATTCCCCTAAACCCAAGCAATGCTTCCCGGGTGTTTACGCCTTTCAGGTGGCCAGGTCTTTCGTATCCGATCCGATCAATTTCCCCATAGAGAAAAATCACATCCTGAATCCAGGTTTGGAACAGTTCGAGGGACTTCCCGGGATGGTCTGCCTTCTTTCTCTTTGATCCTCGGAATCGAGTGAAGTCCATTTCTCCGGTCTCCATGAAGCCGGTATGGGTGTCATAGTAACAGAATCCAAGGTGGGTTGCTACGTCTAGGGCAAGAATCTTCATTTTCAACAGTGGGTTGGATGCGACTCGCTTCGCTTCACGCATCAATATTTTTGTTCGCTCAAGGAAGTGATTCGTCTGGTGGGCACCCGTCACAATAGCAAGTTCCGCCGTGATGCTCGATGACTTCCTGAGTTTCGAGGTTGACGATATGCCAGAAGTCCCATCGTTCTTTCACGGCTTGCCTGGCATCATCGGGGGAAGGGAATGTGCCTTTTAGGTCATACCACCCACCGCCCGGATAGTAAGCCTCGCCCCCAAAAAGAGCGAACAAGGCATTATCTGACTTGCGCTTTAGAAACCTCTCTAAGTCATCGATAGCTTCCGCGTAGCCCTCCCAGTATTCATCCGGTTTTGTCGTTGCTGATTTGAGAGCAAACTTTTCACGTAGTTGACCGATCCAGTCATTCAATTCGTCAGATAACCACCCAGTCGAGGAAACCTCGCTTGGTCGTTTTATTTGATACCCTGCCGGAATTATATTTTTTGGCTTATGGTGTTTATATTCATGCACATTATCCATTGCTCAGTTCCTCACTTTTGACGTTCGGCGTTTATCGTTCGAGCTTGGGTTGATATTTTTTCCACTTCATCAGGTATCCCGTGAAGGGTAGTCCGTAATTACCGCGGAGGAACACCTTGAAATCTTTCCAGTCTTCAAATCCGTCATCCCGGGCAAAGTTCTCGAGTTGTAGCCTGTCGGAAATCTCAACTGATTCAGATCCGGTTTCATTGTTCAATAGGAAGCGGGTCTCTTCAATGGTGATTGTGGAAACCTGGATCAATTTACATAGGCCAAGTAATTCCTGTTTGCTCCGATAGGGTTTACCCATCCATCCTTTGAGCTGGTACAGTTCTCCAACTTTAGGCATTAAATCCATTTTTCTTGGAAACGGCCGTATGGCTTGGGTCTTCTGATATTTTCTGACTTTCTCTTGAAAGCGGGGCATGAATAACTTTATGTTCACTGGTTTTGATTGGTTGGTTTTAAGATAGCCTGAGGGTTCTTTTTAGAAGCTTGTTTTCGGGGTCTCGAGGTTTGATGTACCTCAGCGCGTCACCCCAATTATTCCAAGTCATTGCATGGTTTTCCAGGGTGGTAACTACGGCGACTGTTCCGCTTAGTCCCCTGACTGTATACTCAAAGTTTCTAATCGCTGGGGTTCCGACTGGTTCAAGTTCCCGGTACGCTTCACACTTCCCGGCGTAAATGTCCGGGGTTTTGGGAACTGGGCTATATGAGCCCGGGAAAAAGGTTATTATTTTACCGATGGAGTTCTTCATAAATAGCGGGTTTGATGTCTAAAAGGTAACGCCAATTTGCTGCATGGATGTGTTTGCAGATGGTCCGGTTCGGGTTCGCCTTGGCCTTCCCGCTCAAAAGGTACGGTCGAATCAACTTGGCCGCTGACTCGGTTCCTTGGGTTTCCCGGTTCTTTTTCCAGTTGGGAAAGCAACGGGTTTTGTAGTCCGTGCAACTGCATTCTCCGTTGCCTCTGAGAGCAAAAATGTCGACAAGGTGTGCTGCTTTTCGGTTTGACCAGGATTCTACTCTGTATCGTCCGGGTTCATCGAGTGCTTCAACTCTTATTGTTCCGGTTTTTTTACTCATGGTCAAAGAGGTTGCTTTGCTTGTAGCTGGAATCAGCCCTTGCGAATAGGACGGAAACAACTGGCGGAATCATTTGAACATCGGTTGGTTGACTAGAAAGGCAAAACTTTCGTTTGTTCGCTTCCCAGTTGTGGTGTGTCAAAATTGATAGGGGTGAATCGTTCGCGGATTCTTCGCCAGATGGCATCGATTCGCTTCATCTCGACGTTCGTATAATTCTTGAACTTCTTGGCTTCGTCGGTCCACTCGAATTCCACAATCTGAGACGTTATGACGGTGGTTTTACCCTGGCGCATTCTGCGGTCGATAAGGTCTTTAATCCAGTCGGCCATGTAATCGTTGGTCCCGCATGAAAACAGATCGTCCAGACCTAGCCAGTCAAACAAGGCCAATTTCTTCAAGGTATCGAGGCGGTATTTTTCCCGGGCATGCTCCTTCATTTCATCAGGGAACAGGATTCCCACGGAATAACCCTTGAGAATGGCTAGTTTTGCTCTCCAAAGCATAGCGCGGGTCTTGCACGTCCCTGACTCCCCAAAAAGGAAAAGGGACGTATCTAGGCTGTATTTCTGGCATTCCCTGTGTGCTGTAGTGTTGAAAGTGGGATGGTTAAGCTTGGTGTTCCTATATTCGGAAGGTGTCAGAGCCTCCCAACTGGCTTTCATCTCGTTCCGGCGTTTCCTAAGCTCGTAGGCGTCAATACAGTCCTGGCATACAGTTCTGCCATGCTTCATTTCGTCAATCACTCTGTGAACGTATCCGTTAAGAGTAACTGGAGTTTCCCGGCCTTCCTCTTTGCATTTCCAGCAAAGATCCTGAACGGGGTCATCGTCGCCTTCCTTCCAGTGCCATGATTCCGGCAATATGCCGATTTCTACTTCTTCAGTTTTGTCTTCTTGCTTCATGTGAATCTTCTGTTTTGGGGGTAAAGCCCGGTACTGCCTCCAATACAGTACCGGGCGGGTCCCTGCTTATCTCTTTAACCTAAAGGAAGGTTTTTAAAGCTAATTTTTTAATGGTGTCCAGCTTATGTCGCTTTGAGCTCCAATCTTCTTTTTTCATCTCGAGCACGATTTTATTAACCTGATCGGTGGTTTCAGCTGCATTTATGAGATCCTCAAAAGAAAATCTTGATGATGCCTTTTCCGTTTCCGGTGGTCCCGGGAAGGGAAGCGTATCGTCTTCAAAGGGCAGATCCTCTCCATCGGTGCGGTCTTCATCGGCTTTCGGCCTATCCTCTAAAGGTAACAAGGCTTGCTGCCTGTTTCCCTGAATGTAGGCAACCGCTTCCTTGATCATGTTTTCGACCAGTTCGGCGGCGTTTTCAGTGATCTCTCTTTCTTCCTGTTCGTTACCTTGGGGGTTATCGATCTTGAAGGAAACCGTGGAGTAGTCCTTTGATTTCCCTCCGATGTAGTTTCTCGAGAACTTGAGGGTTGCCGATCTGGTTTCGGCTTCAGTGTAGCTGATTGAAAGCTCGTTTACTTCACACTTGTAAGCCCAGGTTGCCGAGACATCGAACACTTCAATCAGAACATCCCTTAGCGCGTCAAATGCCTCGTAAAATGAGGGAAGCGGTTGCTCGTGGGTTTCCGCGGTAATCTTGTCTTCCGACTGATTTCCGTACTGTTCAACAGTGGATTGGATATACTTATCAGTTTTTACTATTTTGAGTAGTCTCATATTGGTGGATTGTCTCCGGTTATGGATTCGTTTTTAATCGTTTCCCGTGTCCATTGATCGAATTTCCAAGGGAAACAAATCTTTGCCAAGCTTTCACACTCGATCAGATCGGCCTTCAGGTGATTCCTGGCCATGGCCTTTTTCTCCGGATCACTGGAAAGGATGTGGGAAGCAAAGTCCTTCCCGTCACACTCCTTTAGTCTCAACTTGGATCCTTTTTGAAACTGGTTGGCCATATAGGAAAGATTCGATTCCGGAAACATGTTTGTATCGTAGAATTTCTTTCCGCATGTGCTGGCAATCCAAGTGTCTAGACAGTTGGATTTGAAGGTGTGGTAGTTTACCAGCTTGTGAAGGCCTAGCATCCGGGCTCGAGTAACAATAAAAGGAAGGTCAAATTCCTCGAAGTTGTGTCCTGCGAATTGTTTGCCCATCAGTCGGATTGCTTCCCGGATCAAGGCCTTTTCTCTGCTTGGACTGGCTGCGACCATTATCCGGCTTCTGCCTTTTTCCCTGATGCCGAGTGCGATAATCCTTCCGGTCATTGGTGACAGGGCAAGGTTATCAATGAACTTCAGGCGGCGTTTCTCTTTTTCTTCTTCGATCTTCACTGGATCTTTCAAGTTCTTCGGGACTCCGCAATTGTCCGGATCAAACTGGCTTTCTGCTCCGGCTATGGGAGCGGTTTCTATGTCAATTATAGTCATTATCAAACGTGATTGGTGTTATTGGTTGTCTCTCAGAAAGCTCAATGCCTGACTTCAAAAGCTTCAGGGCTGTTCGGAGGTCCATCGAACTGATGTAAGTTATGTTTTCCCCTTCAGTTACATTGACGGGAAGAACGGCCAGAACGAAATGCCGGCTGGTTTCCTGTAGTGAATTGAAGATGTGTTGAACAGCCTTAGCTAGTTCCTCGGGCATGGGGTTAGTACTCATGATCAGAAAGGAACGTCGTCTTCGTCGGTTTCTTCGATTTCAGATTCCGGCTTGGATGGGTTTATTTCGTCAACCTTGGATCTGGAGATGTCATCAACGGCTTGTTTCAGGTACTTGTATGCAACCTGTCTTTGCATCCCTGCTTTGCTGGAGTTGCTGGAAAGATCCCAGTTTTCCCCGCACCATTTGTATAGGTTTTCAACGGCTTCAGGATTTTCCAGGGTCAGTTCCCCCAAGCTCTTTTCATAGAGTTCCGATTTCGGCCATGGAATGCGCCACTGGTCCCACCTTATGACATTGTGGTTAATGTCGGCGGGTGGTTTTTCGGATTCTTCCTTTGTACTGGAAGGCTTCTCCTTGGGGGTAGATTTAGCGCTGGTGGCCTTTTGGGGGGCTGGCCTAGGCTTCACCTCCTCTTTGGCGTCCATCTGCTGATTTATGGCATTTTCAACTTCTTCAGCTGATACCACTGAACCTTCAATGCCGATCCCTAAAATTCCAAGGGCTCTACCGATCGCTGATGTCTCGCAATTCTCAATGTATGAGGTCTTATTGATCTGGCTGGAACCTGAAACTTCGTGGGCGTGTCCGATTGCCACGGGAAGGCTTTCCAGTTTGCTTCCGGTAAAGATGGTTGCCTTGCAAACAACCTCTCCCGGAAGAAATTCCGGGAAGGTTATTTCAGTTATGATTCTTCCTTCGGGATAGTTCTGCCGGAAGTATTCCAACCGGCTGTTGACGGTAACATATTCCTTACCGTGAATCTTCATGGTCTTCAGTTGTGTGCCATTACTCATTTCAATCTTCTTTAGGTGTGAAGCCCGTTTTAAGGGCGTGTTGTGTTAATTGGTCGATAATCTCGCCAAAAGATACTCTTTTCAAGTGCCATTGACGCAATTGAGATTCTGTCTTGATGTCAATGGTTGGATTGATTCGGACTCTCGGGAAGGTTCCCTTCTGGTTTCCGTGGATGTAAGTTCCTGGGTCTTCAGTCATGGCATTCGATGATTATTTTATTGTTCAGGGGTTCATTGGTCATCCACTCCCGGGCGATCAGTGTTTTCCCGTTGTAGCGAATTTCCACGTTCCGGATCCTCTGGGGTCCGTTTAACAAGCGGTGGAGTCCCTGCCTCAAGGCGCGTTGCATCCTGGCAAGTTCTCGATCTGCTTTGATGATAAGGCGGCGCAAGTCGTATGCGTCTTTTTTGTCTTTGCCTTCTGGCATCTGGTTAATCGCTTCCTTTAGAATGTGGGGTTCATCGGCTGCATCGCAACCGATGGCGTGGCGGTTAAAGATGTCTTGTAAGACATCAACAAGTTCTTTGATTTCATCAGTCATGGGGATTCTGGTTAAGTAGTTGTGTATTCTTCAAACGTCATTCTTCTTGGTTGGTGGTTGGTGTATCAATGAAAGTAGGTGGCTTTTTGTTTTTCGGATTTTTTTTCCAGGGTGAAAGCTGATCGATCTTTACCTTTCGGGCAGCTTGAACGGTTTCCCATATTTTGCCTTTCTTGATGGGCTTAACGGCTGGCGTGTCGGTGGTTTTGTCCGGCTTCATAAGTTGATCCAGTCTCCTAGGTCACGATCTGAATTGTTCCAGGCCTTGAACCTTCCTTTGTATTTAAGCTTCTTCAGCTTTCGGGCATAGGCCTTGATCTGTGCTACGGTGTTTCTTTCAAGGTCGAAGTGGTAACGGAATCTATCTCCTTCGACCTGAAAAATGGCTGTAGCTCCGGGACTGATGGGAGCAACGCCAACGATGGGTTTCTTCTTACTGTCAATCTTCATAAGTGCCAAATAGAACTTGAAAAATGATAACGTCAATACAATTGAAAGTTTCAGAGTTGTTTTTTTCCTCCGGAACAATCAAATTCCTGCTTTCTGAAAACGCTTCAGTTTCAGTCAATCTTCTAAGAAAGCCTCTGCTTCGGTGGGGGCTTTCTGTTTTTTGTAATGCAGGTAATGCAATAGAACTTCTTCTGTATCCTCTGCATTCTCTGCATAACATTTTTGACTTGACCGACTTTTTCCTGTACGTACAATCGGAAATCGTAGGTTTCCGCTGAGTCCTAAGGGGTACGGTTTCTTCTGAGGGGTACGGCGTACAATACGTACTTTGTATTCTGCCCCAATGGGGGGGCAGTACGTCAGTACAGTACGCCGTGTACCTAAGGGGTACGAAGTACCCTACGGGGACCGCTTCTGTTGTTGACCCCCATTGTTTTAGAATTCTGAATTAGGGAAAGATGGCTAAAATACTGAAACCCGATGACATCCCCCACGGATTGAACATTGACCTGGGACACCGTCCCGATGCGTTGACCTATTCGAAGTGGAAAACGATTCAGAAACGTGATTGCTCAATCTGCTTCAGGAATCGCTGGTGGTACTTCCGGGAAGCAGTTCTTGGTGATCAGGAAGGCAACCTGGTCTTGTGTTACCTTGCAAAACTGTTCGATGGTGAAACGTACGAATGGTATTCCTGGCTCAATCCTCAGGATGTAAAGCTTGCTGGCGGTAAGCATGATCCTCTGTTTCCCATGAGTACTATCCTTCCGGATGCTTTGTTCAAGTCATACCGTATCCAGGCTATTTCAAAATTTGAGGAAGCGGAACGTGGAATAAGGCCTTCCGTAGTGATTCACGCAAAAGACAAAACCAATCCCCAACGAAAAAAAGATGAACCGACTAATAATGTGGCTTCTGGACAAGCTGACCTGGCTTCAGATGGAACTGGAGTTAATGAAGGAAAGCTGGACCAATTACAGAAAGACTCGATGGAAGAAACAGATTAAGGAAATCCCGGCAAGGAACTGGACCAAGGTTTATGAGTCTCCGTACTTTCCTTTCGGATCTGAGTCCTATCCTGGGGTTGAATCCTTTGCTCTGGTCTATTGTGCCGATGTTCCAAAGGGAATCACTCTGTCGGGAATCGAAGCCCAGCTTCTTTACGAATCTTATATAGAGAAAGGCGGAAAGCTGACTCAGGATGAAACTCTCGAGGTTCTCAATATATTCCGGAAAGGAGGGTTTGTGCTGGATGAGTAAAATCCCAAAATCAATAGAAGCTTTGCTCAAGTCAGTAACGCCAAAGCAAAGGAAAACGCTTCAGTTCATTGCCGATGGGATGAACCATAAGGAAGCCGGTATCAAGGCCGGTTACACTGAAACAACGGCTGCGGTTACAGTGTGTCGCATGCTAAAAAATGATAATATTCAAAGGCTGCTACGATACTTCCAGAACAGGGATATTGAGAAGCTGGCAATGAATCGGGCTCTCAAACGTGGCCGCCTCTATGTCATCGCAATGACTGGCGGGGATACCGATGCCTTGAGGGCAATTGACCTGGATAACAAGATGACGGGTGAAAACGCTCCTCAGAAGGTGAACATCCAATCTAATCTTGACGAACTGCTTGCAAGAGTGAGAGAACACAACTCAAGGAAGAAATGATGACTGAAGATGAAGACATTTGCTATGTGATTGACATCAATCCAGGCGCAAAGGGTGTATATGGAATGACGCTGGAGGAAAGCCTTCTGGTTACGTCCTGGCTAAAGCTGCGACAAAAGATAGGGCCTCCTTTAACTTACATGCCTCCTCCGATTACTCAGATCAGTAAGAAAGCCTCGATGGAGATATTGGAAAGACTGAGTGGTGAGTATCAAAACAGGCCGGTGGTAACTTTCTGCTATGATGAGAACTTCGGAAAAAACGGAAGGGTTTGGGTAAACTATGGAAAAGAGCTCGAGCCAAGATGACGCCCGCGGATTTTTGGAGCATGGGCTATGCGGCTTTTTGGGATGGGTATGACTTTGACCCTTTGAAAAAGGTCTTTCCCTTGCGTTATCACAATGAATTCGTGAAGGGCTGGTTGGTAGCAAAACAAGAAAAGGAAGAAAATGAGGATTGAAACAATTGCGTTCTTGGCGGGGCTTGGTCTTTGGGAAATCGGAATTATCGTATTTGTGCTTTTACTGCTCTTTGGCGGGAAGAAATTGCCTCAGCTGGCTGACCACTGCACACGTGTTTGACAAAGATCCCGGGGATTGTTCTCTTTTGAATGTCGCTGCTCTTTGTCAGCGTTGCCACTTAAACCACGATAAAAAGGATCGATGTGAATCTTGATTTGTTTGGAATTACCCTTCAGGAAGCGGCTCCGGCTCTGGTCGTTGTTGGAATGCTTGTCATTATTGTGATCGGTTTCTTTTTGCGGGAATGCCGGGTAGCGGATAATGAGATTATAAGAGGAACCCCCACACTGATTGAATGCGTTCATTATTACCCTCCGGATTCTAAGCATGAGCTAGGGGATATTTACGGGGTCGTGAAGGATCAGGATGAGTACGAAGTAAAGCTAAACTGGTTCAAAGCAATCTGTGATGGAAAGGACCAGATCCATAAGGCGGAAATCAAAAAGTTTCGGGAGGAAGCCAAAAAGTGCGGAATCCATTGGAAGATTGAATGGACTGTAAGGCCTGAGGACATTCAATACGTTGACATGTGATGAACAGGAGAAGCTTCTTAAAAATGCTCGGACTGGTTCCGGCTGCCACAAAGGCAATCATTGTCTCTGAGGCTACGAAGATCTTTGTTCCGGAGGTTCTGGCTTCACCTCCCGTTGTTCAAGCGGTTGTAAATGCGGAACTGGGTTCTTGGTTGGGTTTCGATTGGATCAATACCGAGACAATCAGAAGGATTCCGTGGGGTGAATGCCATCGGTTGGGGTTGCCGTATGCCGGTGATAGTTCCTACTGCTTTTTCACTCGTTTCCTCGATCCAGACACTTCAAAGCGGTATGAGCGGCGGATTTACCTCAACCGGCTTGGAAAGTCTCCTTCGGATGTCTTGAACATTTCAAACGGCTTGGAAATACCTGGGAACGCAATCATCGAAAAACTGAACGTCTTTAGCGTTCAACATGGTACTTCGCTGGCTGCGAGACAGTTTGAACTCTGATGGTTTTTGATCTCGATGGAGTCTTCAACGGCGTTACCAGTACTGCGGAACTGGATCTTACTCCGGAACAGGCGGCAGAACTCGAGGAACTGCTAAAGGATCCAATCTGGCGGATTTCAAACCTGTATTACATTGTGGATCGGGATGGGCAGGACATCCTTTTCATTCCAAACGATCAACAGTTGAAGGTGTTGCGGGATTACTACGTCAAAGGCTACAAAAGACAGGTAATTCTCAAGGCTCGCCAGCTTGGAATGTCCACACTGATTGAGATTATGATTCTGGACATGATTCTCTGGACCAATCTTTTCCAGGCTTGTATCCTGGCGGATACCGCGGAAAACGCCAAAAAGCTGATGAAAACCAAGATCAAGTTCGCCTATGACCATGTGGCGCAAGATTTGAAACGTGGCGCCGGTACTCTCACAAAGAACCAATCCCTTATGGAGCTGGAGAACGGTTCTTCTGTCTCGGCTGGCACTAGGCAAAGATCCGGAACAAACCAGTTCGGCCATATTTCGGAGTGGGGAAAGATCGCTGCCACTGATCCAGGCAGATCCCGGGAAGTCAAAACGGGTATGCTTCCGACGATTCCTGTTGATGGCGGGTGCATCGTAGAAAGTACCTTTGAAGGTGGAAAAGGTGGGGATTTCTACGGCTTACTGAAACGGGCAATGGAAACTCGACCGGAAGATATGACCAAACTGGATTTCCTGTTTCAGTTCTTCCCGTGGTTCGATGAGCCAAGCTATACGCTGGAAGGTAATTACGGGCAGATTGACAAGGAACATGAGGCATACTTTCAAAAGCTTCAGGATGAGCACGGGATTTGGCTTACCAAAGGGCAGCGGCTTTGGTACTACAAAAAACATCACGAGCTAGGGGAAGAAATCAAACGGGAGTTTCCTTCGACTCCTCAGGAATGCTTTGAGGCTCCGGTTGAAGGGGCGATCTATGGTCCGACTATTTCGGCAATCAGGGCAAAGGGGCAGATCATCGATTTTGAACATCATCAGGATTACCCGCTTTGCACTTACTGGGACAAAGGCGTTGAGGATTATTGCTCAATTTGGTGGATTCAGATCGTCGGGCCATGGATTTACTGGGTCGATCACTTCCGGCTTTATGGTGAAGGGGCTCCGTTCTACGTGAATATTCTGAACAATAAGCCTTGGAACGTGGCAATGAACTTCCTTCCCCATGACTGCGGGGCTCGAAGTGCGAATGATGCCTTGAGTTTTAAGGAAAAGCTTGAACAGGCAGGTTTGAAAAATATCCATTTACTTCCCAGAACCGGGAGTATTTGGGAAGGAATCAATACCCTTCAGGGGTTGCTAAAAAAATCCTTCTTTCACAAAACCAGATGTGCGACGGATGTTAATCAACTGGGTGAGGAAATTCCTTCCGGCGTTACCTGCCTGGAATCCTATCGGCGGAAATGGCTGGAGAAAGAAAACATGTGGCACCATGAGCCAATTCACGACTGGAGTTCGCATGATTCAGATGCAGCAAGGACGTTTGCTGAGGCTTACAGCCTGGGTCTAATTCCCTCCGATGCCTTGATTCCCTCTGAATACCGGGAGAAAAAGCCTTTACTGAGTGGCTTGGCTAAGTCAGCTTATGATAATAGCAAAACCGGCCGGAAACGGTATCAGGGAATGAAAAGAACCCGATGAAGTATCTGACCCCTTATGAACAGGCAAAGCTGGTGTATCGCCGGGAATGGTCGAAACGGACCTTCCATGAAGATCTGTTCTGGCATTACGCGCACGGATATGTCATCAACTGCCCGGAATTTTTTGTAATGGCTCGGGTTGTTCCTTCTCAGATGTCACTGGGTTTGCTGGTCGATCCCACTATCAATTGGCAGGATGGTGACACTTGGTGGATTCACTGCTTTTCAGGCAAAATCGAAAAACTCTTTACATGGGCACCGTTTGAATTACCACTGGTCGGATGGGAAAAGCGCAATAAACCGCGCATCTATCATCTAATCACTATTAAACAAAGGTTCCTGAATGCACAATCGATTCCACAATCCTGATGGTCTGGTTTTTGAAAAAGGCGGGGGCGGCGGTGATCTTCCTCCGGTAACTTCTGCACCTCTCCCGATTACTCAAAGTTCCCGTGAATTCAAACAAGCGGGGCGTGATCTGAAAAAACAGCAACAGAAACGGCGGGGCTTTGCTTCCACTGTCTACGCTGGCGAAAACAATCAACCTTCAATCCTCCAAGGGCTGGGCGGCTGATATGGAATCTCAAAACAAGGAATTCTGCACTAAAAAGGCTTCAAGGAATGAGAAGCTGAAAAGCTGGACAATGCCATGGATGGATCTTTGGCAAACCTTGGCACAATACTTCGCGCCACGTATGGCCGGGATTACCGTGAAACGTGGAATGGCCGATGTGATTCATGCGGATCTTTATGAGGACATTGGAAAGGAATCGGCTGAGGACTTTGCTTCTGGCTGCGTCAATTATATCATTCCTCCCGGGGAAACTTGGGCTCGGTTCGAGTCTCGCAACCCCGATCCTTCTCAGGCTGAAATTGATTTTTGGCAGGAAGCTACAAAAATAATCCTCGAGGACATGGTTTCCAGTAGCTTCCACCTTTGCGCCCATGATGACTTCCTGATTTCAGGGGTTTTCGGAACTGCCACGGTTCGAGTTGAAAAGGGCGACAAGAATCCATACCGGTTCACAAATCTTTATCCAGGCCGTTACCAGTTGGAAAACAACAATGACGATGAACCAGATGTTCACTACCAGGAAATTGATTGGACCGCTAAACAATGCGCTGACAAGTTTGGCCGGGAAGCCTTGCATGATAACATGCTGAAGGATCTTGATGGACACGACTCAGCCGGTGGAGATTCTGGCGGTTTCCGGGAATGGAAGATTCTTTATCTTGTCGAGCCAAGAAAAGGTGGAAGAACGGGTTTGATGGTTCCTCCCCATGAAAGGCCCTATTGTGAATACTGGATCGATGTTGAGAACAATCATCAGTTAGGCCCGGAAGGTGGCTTCTATGAAAACCCCTACATCACAAATCGAATGTATCTCTGCATTGATTCTTTTTGGGGTCACTCTCTGGCAATGCGAACGCTTCCAAAGGTGCAACAGCTTTGCCAAATGGAGGAAGATTTGATGTTGGCGCAAGAACTCCGGAACAATCCCCCGTGGTTGGCTCCCGATGATGGTTCCTTTAGGTCCGTGAATATCCCGGGCGGAACTACCTACTACAAAGCGGATAAAGATCCAAGGCATAGACCTTCTCAGGTGGATCTGAAAAACGATACGGTTCACACTGAGGAAACCCTGATGCGGAAGCGGAATGAAGTGGCCCGATCATGGTTTTCAGACATGTTTCAGATGTTTGCCGATGCTCCCAAGCAAAGGACTGCAACCGAAGTTCTGGCGATGATTGAACAAAAGTTGGTTCTTTTTACTCCTTTCTTCACTCGATACACAAAGGAGAAATTGACTCCGATCCTTGGCCGGTGCCTGGGTATTGCCTGGCGGGAAGGTCGTTTGCCTCAGCCTCCGGCTGAAGTCCTGATGAGTGGCGGGGATTTCAAGGTTGAGTACTCCTCGAGAATCGCTCTGGCGGTGAAACTCTTTGAAAACCGGCAATTGCTACAGCTTTTGGACATGGCTGGCGTTGTGGCTCAATATGACCCGAGTGTTATCAAGGTGCTGAAAAGCCGGGACATTTTCCGGAAACTGGCTCAAAACATGGGAGTGGATCCCAAGTTGCTTGAAAGTGAACAGGCTATCAGGGCTGCGCTGAATCAGGAGATGAGCATGCAACAGGCAATGCAAGCGGCTCAACTGGCGGAAACAAGTGCAAGTGCCATGAGTAAGCTTCCGGAAGGAGGAGAAGGGCTTTTGAAGCAAGCGGTGTAATTTATGCCAAGCAAGAAAGTAGAAGAATTTAGGGCGGAACTGTTAAAGCGAGAAGCTGAAGCGGTGCAACTGCTCAAGGATTACAAGGAATTATTCAACTCCGAACGCGGTCAACGGGTCTTGAATGACCTGAAAGACAAGTTCGGTTGGTTGTGTCCATCTTTCGAAATGGGAATGAAGGTTGATGATGTTGACGGGTTTCTCAGAGAAGGAATGAAGCAACCGCTTTTACACATTGAATACTGTTTGAATGTGGAAGCCAAGTTGCCGACAATAATCCTCAATGATGAGAAATAAACATGGCAAAAGAACAATCCCCAATGGAGCTGAACGAAGATTTCAGCTTCTCAAGCAACGGCGATGTGATCGCACGTTATCAACTCTCGAACGGTATTCTTCAGATCCAAAAGGGGTTTGGGAATCTCCGCGGTGAGATGATCAAAAAGTTAGCTTCCCTTGATGTGGAAGTTTCCAAGCATGAAATTCTGGATGAGCTTGATCAAGCTGCTCCGGTGGTTCTTCCGGCTGCTCTTAAGGCTCCGGAAGCTTCCAAACCTGTTGAGGCTGCCAAGGCCCTCAATACGGTTGCTGTCAAAAAGAAGGACAATCCTAATCCCGATGGTGAATCTGAAGCTGCTGGCTTGTATGAGCGCTGCCAAGGTCTGGAAAAACAGTTGAAAACCCTGACTGAAGAAAACGATCGGCTCAAGGCGGCTTTAAACTCTGCTCGGAAGGTTAATCCAGTTCCGGCAATCCCTGTTTCGGAAACTCACTTGGATCCCGGGCAGCATCCTATCTATGGCGGATCCGTACTCTCTCCAGCGCGTCAAAAACTGGCTGACTATGGACCAAGGGGGGCAAAGTCGATGGGTGATAAAGATCCCATTGTTATTGCTTGGGCAAAGGAAAATCTGACTGCTGATGAGTTCGAGGAAGTCTATGGAAACCGCTTAGGAGGTAGCGAATAATGCGAACTTTAAAGAATCTGTGGTTTTTCTTCCTGTTCGGGCTGAATCGCTTCTATTTCGTGCCTCCCGGCGATGGTGGCGATGGTGGCGATGGTGGCGATGGTGGCGATGGTAATTCTCCATCTACTCCTGATGGATACGTTCCAAAGGCGGATTTCGATTCCAAGGTCAATGAACTGACTGGCAAATTGAATGAGTATGAATCCAGGTCTGCTTACATTGGTCCGGATGGATCGCTAAAGCCGGGATGGACAAAAGGACTTCTGGGAGAAGAATTCGCTGAACATCCTTTCGGGCAGAAATTCACTTCGATTCCGGCAATGGTCAAAAGTCATATCAACCTTGAATCATTGCTTGGTAAAAATGCTTTTGTGAAACCGGATGAGCATTCAACTTCGGAACAGATCCAGCATTTCAACTCCATGATGGGGATTCCGAATGATCCAAACGAGTACTCCTATCAAAAGCCGGAAGCACTTCCGGAAGGGGTTCAGTTCGATGATGATCGTTTGAATGCCTTCAAGTCCTTTGCCAAGGAAATTGGGCTGTCGAATAAACAGTTTCAACAGATAGTGGATAAGGATCTTGAGCTTCGGGGCGGGGATGTCGCCAGCATGACGGATTCAATGGCTCAACATCAGGCGGAAGAAAAGGCACGGGCTCTCGATAGGATCGGGGAAAAAGGCCTTTTGAACGCTAAAAGGGTGGCGGAATATCTTTCTCAAAAGATCTCCACCGAGGACAATCCTATTGATTTGACCGCTTCCCACCTGCTGGATCATGCCGACACTTTGATTGCTTTGAATGAGATTTCGAAGCTGTTCAAGGAATCGGAGCTTCCGAGACTGGATGAAGATTATGACGCCAAAACAGTTGAGGAAGAACTGTGGAAGATTCGGAACGATGCGAACTATGATAAACACAAGCGTTACTTGGCCGGTGATGAAAAGATAGTTGCTGAAGTAGACCGTTTGACACGGTTGAAAAACAAACATAGCAAGGGCCAATAAACTTTTATTTTGTTGGTAGGTTACTCACGCATAAAGAAGGACCGTCTCGAAAGAGGCGGTCTTTTTTATTGACTGTATTTCAATTTTTACTGAAACCTGAAATCCGTTGATCAAGACAACTTCCTTTTGGAAGCCTGAAATCACAAAGTCGATGAGGACTTTAATCTCTAGGAACTGACCCTTCCCGGATAATCAGGCCGATTCTAAACACTCGTTTTTAATCACTCACCAAAGGACAATAGATGTCTGTTCAAATAGATGCTGCATTTAATGAGCAATTCTCCTCAAACGTGGAAATGCTCGTTCAGCAAGGTGACAGCCGTTTTATGGGCAAGGTTCGAATGGCTACCCAAAAGGGTAAGACTCAGTTTTTCGAACAGTTGGGCGCAACCCGTGCCGTAAAGCGTACTGCTCGCCATGCTGATACTCCCCGCGTAGATTCCAAACATCGTCGGAGACAAGTAATCACTTATGATTATGACTGGTCCGACTTAGTGGATTCACTCGAAGAAACCCGGATGTTAATCAATCCGGTCTCTCCTTACGCACAATCTGCCGGAATGGCGATGAATCGTGCAAAGGATGAAGAGGTTATCGAAGCCGCAACAGGAACTTCCTATGCGGATGTTAATGGTTCAGGCGCAACTGCTGCCGTAACTCTGCCATCCACTCAGGAAGTGGCTGTAGATTACGTTTTATCAGGAAGTGCCACAAACTCAGGAATGACCCTTCCAAAGCTTGTAAAAGCTAAGTCTATCTTGGGAAAGAATGAAGTCCCTCGTGGAACCAAGAAATATTTCGCTATCACTCAGCAACAGCTGGATGACATGCTCAATAACATCACTCAGGTTTCGAGTGCTGATTATGCGGCTGTCAAAGCTCTGGTTGAAGGTGAAGTGGACAATTTCATGGGCTTTGAGTTCATCCGGACTGAGCTTCTGACATTGGCGGCTGCAACCGACATTAGAACTTGTTTCGCGTATGCTTATCCAGGTTTGCTGTGTTCTGTAGGACAGGACGCAAAAGGGCGGGTATCCGAACGTGACGACAAGAACTATGCAACTCAGGTCTACTACAATATGAATATTGGAGCAACCCGGATGCAGGAAGAAATGGTGGTAGCGGTCTATACCGACGAATCGCCCTAATCCTTAACAGGTCCAAGAAAGGAATAAATTATCATGGCTTCATTCGATGCACCATTATACACGAGCCAGATCGGCAGCGCCGGTCAAACTCCCGCGGTAGGCTATCCTCCCGCAAAACAAAGTGCTGGGAAAATGCGTTTGGCAATCATCCCCTATACGGTGGATGGGGCTGAAAATTCCGGCGATACCATCAACCTTTGCAAGCTGAAGGAAGGAGCTCGCGTGATCACTCAGTTTTCACGTGTGGCTTCTCAGGCGGCTTTCGATGTTTCTGATATGAACATCGGGGTTGCCGGGAACGATAACAAATACGCTGATGCAATGGACACAACGGACGCGGAACTTGATCAACCGTTTATCGGTGGTGATAATCGCTTTGTCCCGGCTGATGTCGCTGAAGGCGGTGAAATTGTTTTCGCAACCCTTGTAACAGTTGTCACAACTACGGCTGGTCAGCTGGTGCTGTTCCTGATCGCGTTTGTCGACGAATAAGAAATTCATACCTAACACTTAGGAACGATTTATAAGGGGGGGGGACGGTGGCCATTAGGTTACTTCCCCCCTTTTTTCATAAAATGGCCTCCACAAAATTAGACATCTGCAATCGGGCTCTCGGGCTCCTGAACGTCAATCCGATAACTGAGGATTCCCTGACCAATGGAACGGGCAAAGCGGCTCAAAAGTGCAACCTTCATTTCGATTCAACCAAAGAGGAAGTTCTTCGGGCGCATAAATGGAATCGGGCAATGAAGGACTTGACTCTTGAACAAGATTCCCAAGTTCCTTTGACTAAGTTTGCTTATCGTTACCGGCTTCCTGCTGATTACATTAGAGTTTGGGAACTAAATCAGTTCGATCCCGGAATTGAATATGCGAAGTACTGGGAAATCAGGGGCGATGATTCTGGAATCTGGCTTCATACGGATGAGTCGGTTTGTACCATTGGTTATGTCTTTAACCAGGAAATAGGCCGGCTTGACAGTTTATGCGTTATGGGGATGACGTATCTGCTAGCCAGCAAGCTGGCCTTTCCTGTGTTGGCCAAAGCTTCGCGGGAAAAACAGTTACTCGAAATCTATGTCTCTTACATCTCTCAAATGGCGGCTTCTGCTGATGCTCTGGAGATGGCTGCAAAACCTGAAAGTACAACTTATCAATCGCGTTGGGTTCGTTCCCGGCGTGTCTCAACAAACGGTTAATAAATATGCCTCAACTTCCGGAAAAGATCAGTTTCAACGCTGGCGAACTTGGTCCATTGGTGGATGCACGATTTGACCTGGATCGGTATCGATTTGGCTGTAAGGTGCTCGAAAACTTTAATATTACTCCCTACGGTCCAATCCAGTTTTGTCCCGGTACAACCTGGGTCAATGATGCTTACGGTAAGTGCTATCTCTACGGGTTTGTTTATTCTGAAACAACTTCCTATCTTTTGGAGTTTGGAAGCGGTTACGTTCAATTCTATTATCAAGATGGATCTTTAGTCTCTCCGGCTGATTCCTCGACTGCTTGGACTACTTTGACTGCTTACACAATGGGGGCAATTGTGTCTGAAAGCGGATCTTACTACTTCTGCCTTTCTGATCACACCTCGGGCACGTTTGCAACGGATTTGGCATATCTTAGATGGGTGAAAATCGTCACGTTAAGGCTTTTGACTCCTTACACTGGGGATGAGTTTACAAAGCTCTCCTTTTGTCCAATCAATGATGTGATCTATATTGCAACGGATGAAGAACCTTTGGCGCAACTGATCAGGCAAACAGAAACGGTCTGGATCTATCAGGAAGTGCCGTTTTCTTATCCTCCGATGATGGAAGGGAATTTCGATGAAGCATTGCTTCTGGCTTGTACCGTTACGGCTGTTGGAGCTTCCGGGAACCTTGTTGCCAGTGGTGGTCATACTCCTTTCAATGCTTCCCATGTTGGAAGCTATTGGGAGATTGAACATCGGCAAAGCGGCAAAAGTGAGGAACTGAATATTTCCGGAACCTCCGGAACGGTAAACTCAATTCCCATCAAAATGAGTGGGGCTTGGTCGGTCACTACAACTGACAGGTGGTATGGAACTTTGAAGCTTCAGCGGTCCTATGATGGCGGCTCTACCTGGCTTGATGTTCAGGAATGGGTTAGTGAAGCAAATAGAAACGTGGTTGCAACTGGAACAGAGATTCAGAAAACGCTTCTCCGGTTGACTTATACGGCTACGGGTAATCCATATGGGCCCGGTGTCTGGTCTGGCACAGCTCCGGCTGATTTTGTAGCTGCCAAGGCTTATATTGAATCCGATGAGCTTTATCAGGGTGGCTTTGTCCAGGTTACGCACTTCAGTTCACCGACCCAGGTTACGGTGACAGTCAAAAAGGAGCTTGAATCTACTTCGGCAACGGATGCTTGGGCTGAAGGTGCTTGGTCGGATTATCGCGGTCATCCAAGAACGTGCGTAAAGGAAAACAGCCGGTTGATGTGCGGTGGCAATGCTACTGACCCAAAACGGTTTTGGGAATCAGGTCTTGATGATTTCGAAAATTTCGAGTGGGGAACGGATGCCGATAGCCCTTTTTATTTCAATGCGCTTGGTACCAGAAATCCGCTTCAGTGGTTACTGGAAATTAGGGGTGAAATTTTGGCCGGTTCAACTGGTGAGATTTCAGCAATTACAGCAGGTGTTGACGTGGCTTTGAATGCTGAAAATCCAATCAAGGCAAAGAAAGCGAATCAGTACGGATCCGCAAGGCTCCCGGCAGTCAATGTGAATGATGTCGCAATTTTCGTTCAATCGGGCGGTCGGAAGGTCCGGGAGTACGTTTATTCCTTTGAAAAGGACGGATATACAAGCGCGGATCTTACCCGATTGGCACACCATATCACACAAGGTGGTATTGTGGATTTGGCGTTTTCGGAAAATCCTGAAACGTATCTTTATTTTGTTAGGGCTGATGGGGAATTGCTTCGTCTGACTTATGAAAGATCGGAAGGGGTTGTAGGTTGGTCGAGGCGAAAAACTAGACGAAGTGCCTTTTCTGCGTATGATGATTGTTATGAATCAGTAGCGGTCGTTCCCGATGGGTTAGGCGGTGATAATGTTTTTGTTTCCGTAAAGCGTAGGCTCAATGATTCATTTGTCAGAACAATTGAAAAATTTGATCAAGGCGGCTGGTATGAGGATGAAACTCTTACTGATTTAAAAACTGCCTTGTTCTTAGACTGTGCGGAAACGACTGATTTAGGGACAATTAGCATTGCTGAAATAAATCTTAGTTCAACTTCAGGAACTTCATTTTATGGATTTGGTGGACCGAATTTCCATTTGTCTTACGCTGATAAGCTTTGGAAGATTACAACCGATGGAGCGCACGGGCTTTCAACTGGTGATCTGGTAAGAGTAATTTTACCAGATGCGGCACTTGAATTAGGCAATGCAAGCTTGAATGCGATCAATGGACTTGTTTGTCAGGCTGTGGTTATTTCGAGCACCAAATTTTATTTATGTGATAAAGATGACACTTACACGATTACTAATATTCAAAACACTGGAACGATGCCTTCAAACGATGGCCTTGATGCCTATTCTAACACTGAATTGACAGTTGCTGGATTTGGAGGATTGCCACGATCAGGAATCATTCAAGGTGTCGTTGGAATGACGGAAGTTAATGATCTGAAATTTAATTTTATCAATGGAGCTTCAGGGGGCATCTTTTTGGACGGAATAGATTCTTCGGGATATACAAGTTATTCTTCAGGAGGAACAATTTATGTGCGTCCCTCTATAGATGTCGATTATGATGATCATTCGGGAATTGTTTTGGCTGGATTTGGTTTAATTGAGGTTGTTTCAAATTCCTTCCCATGTTCCGGGCTCAAAGGTGAAAATGATCTTTCGGCCTTGGTAGATGGAATTCCTTATGATGATTTGTCCGCCGATGATATAACGGGAATCGTTACATTGCCAGATGGAGTTTATGGCAACTGGGCTCATGTGGGTTTGCCTTACACTGGAAGGATGAAAACTCAAAAGATTGATATTCGGCTTCCAATGGGTTCGGGCCGTGGAAGGATTCAAATGGTTCATCAGTTGGTTTTGACTCTTTGGCGGTCTTACGGTGGCAAAGCTGGCGTTTCCTTTGATGACCTGGAGGATATTCATCCCCGTTTGATGGAGGATCTTCTCGACGGGCAGCAAGCAAGTCTGGAGGATGAGCATGCTGTTGAAATCGGTGGCGATGCGGAAAGCGGTCAATCAATCCACATTGTCCAGGATCTCCCGTTACCTTTCACTCTGCTTGCCTTGGTTCCGAAAATTGAAACAACTGATGACTAATGCAGATACGCAAACTTGATAAAGAAACCGATCTTGATCTTTTTAACAGCTGGTGGATTGAAAGCGGCTTATTGGCTCCGTACGAAGCTTTGCTTCCTCCGCTTGGGTTTGTGGTCGAACATAAAGGGAAACCGGTGGCAATGGCATTCCTGGCAATGATGCTCGGGATGGGTGTTTATTACGTTCAGTATGTGGTGGTTAATCCGGAAATAGCAGTACCGGCAAAGGCAAGAGCTATTGTTTGGATGCTGGAAAGCCTTGAGCTGATCGCCTTGAATCATGATTATACTCATGGATTTATTCTTACTGCGGCTCCCGGACTTGTGGAAACCTTGAAACTGGTCGGATGGCAGGTATGCGATTCCGATTTAACCCTTTTGGTAAAACAATAAAATGGGATACGTTGGCGCAATAATCGCTTTGATTGGGGCTGGCTACTCTGCGAATGCTCAATACCAGCAAGGAAAAACTCAGGAAGCTATTCTTGAGCGTAACGCACAACAGCGGGAAGCTGATGCCCGGGCTCGTCGGCTGGAAACCATCGCCGCGGCAAAGCAAAAGCGTTTGGATGACAGGAAACTGATTGGCAGAAAACGGCTTTCCTTCCTTTCAAGCGGTGTTGCTATCGAAGGTTCACCTCTGGAAGTTCTGGCTGAGGATGCCGGGAACCTGGAACTTCAAACGCTAGAACTTCAAAGACAGGGAGAAAATGACATCAGAAACATGCTTACCAAAGCTGCAACTGACCGATATGAAGGGAAAGCGGCAAAGAAGGCTGGGAAACAAGCTGCCATTGGTACAATTCTTCAAGGTATCGGAATGGCTGTGGGTAGCTTTTCAAGTGCTAGCAGTTCAGGCAGGGATCAAACGAAAGCACCTCAAGGCTCACCGGGTCCCGCTGCGGGTAGCTCTTCAAGTGGTAGCAGTTCAGGGAGGACTTTCTAAATATGCCTAGATTATTCGAACCAGTCAGAAACGCGACGATCGGTGCAACGGCTCCCGGCGTTCAGGTCAATCCCAATGCAAGGAATGCGGAATTCCAGGCGCAAGCAAACATCGGAAGGGCTGTCTCTCAGATTGGGGGCATGATCGATGCCTATGAACAAAGGAAACAGGATCACATCAATGAGGGGATTTTGGCCGATCAGGAAGCAAAGCGAATCGACCTTGAAAGCCAGATTCAGCAATACATGGATCAGAATCCGGATGATATTCGATCCTGGGGGCTGGAACGTCAACGCATGCTTGAGGGTTACAAGGAACTTCGGGAAAAGGATCTGGAGAATGCCGGTCCCGATGTAAAAAACCTCGATAAGTTGCGTATGCAGCAATGGGAAGCTCAAAGCGCTGCACGTTTCAGAGTCGTTCAGAATAAGGCTCTGATTTCAAAGGCAAACGCACAAATCGAAGGGCTGGCTCAACTGAAGCTTAGACAAGGCGACCATGAGGGATTTCTTCAGGAAATGGAAAAGCTTGATGCGACTCCGGAACAGAAGGAACAAAAGATCAGGCGGGGTCTTGAGGAAGGACTCTATAACATGGGAGAAATCGAGCTCTACAGTCTTCCGGAAGATGAAGATCTGATAAATGAGTATATCGAGAACCTGACGGCAACCGACAAGGACGGAAATTACCTGAACATGGAGGTTGAAGGCCGGGGCGGTATTTCATGGGGCGGCAGGACTCAGCTTGAAAAGATGGCAAAAGCTCGGATCCGTACTATTCATCGAAACCAAACATCAACTGCGGTAAAGCTTTCGAGAGACTTGGAAAAAGGTGATGCCGGGGAACTAGACATTGATAACGCTATTTTTAACAAAGAGATTTCCAAGGATGACGGGGAAGCTTTAAAGACCGTCATTAAAGCGCAAACGGAGTTTGAAAAGTTTACCGAAACGGACGCCTACGGGGACAAAACAGAATACAAGGCGATTAAGGATGATATGGCTCCTTGGATGGTGCTGGCTTGGACTGGGCAAGTACGACAACCCTATGACGGGAAATACAAAGAGATTCTTGATTCGATTGTTACTTCCGATCTTACCCGGGATTCCAAGATTCAGTTGATGAACGATTACTTTGATCTAAAAGCTTCTGATTTGTCGGATATGCAGGAAGAAGGAACCGGCTGGATCTTTGATCGAGACATTACACCTCCTGAACAGGAAATGCGTACTAATCTGATTGAAACCTACCGGGAACTGCTTCCGCGGTATGGGGCTTTGTCGGTTGGGCAAATGTCGATGAACCATGAAAAAATGATTCGGCAATTCTTTGATAACAATCCCAAGGCAACCTATGAGGATGTTCAGGCCTTCCTGAAGGATAAGATCACTAACCCCATGATTCTTGAATTGATGGCCGGGGCATCTGAAAGCACAATTGATCTATCGAGATGAGTAATCTGGCGCCATATTTTGTTGATCCCGATCAACGCCTAAACGCCCTTGGACCACAAACAAGGGCTGAATTGTCTAAGGCCATGGAGGGTTCAAGCGATCCTGAAGCGGTGGCTGATAAGTGGTTTGTATCCGCTTTCCTGTCTGAACGGATGAAGAAACCACATCAGGAAGTCTTGAGAGATTACGATGCCTTGAAAGGCAACTTTTTTAAAAAGGAAGTCAGTGATTCGGAAGCGTATGCTTCGCTGGTCGATTATTTCAAATCGAACAATGTTCCCCGTGGAACTCAGAACGATTTCATCGATGCCGGGAAAACCGTTATGGGCGGAACTGTCAAAACCGGTTTGATGGTGGCTGAAGGGTCTTTGGCTCAAACGGCTGTTCTTGGATCTGCGGCAATGGGTGGCCATTACTCCGAGCCGGAAAAGAAAAGCATTGCTGAAATCAAGGACAGGATGAAGGAAATCGCTGGACCTGGGAACATGTTCATTACCGCGGTGGCTGAACCGGAAAGACAGATTCTTGATTGGAACTTTTTAACGGCTGCGGAACAGGCTGAATTCCGGGAGCTAAATGCTCAACTGGCGGAACATCACGAGAACTTGAGAAAGCGGATTGCTGTAAAGGCAACGGATTCGCTTTTCATGGACTGGTCAAAGGATGTCGGGGCAAAGCGGAAGGCCTTTGTTGAGTGGAATAAAATCGATAAGGAATTTAGTGAATCTGTTGTCGGCGGTGTTCTCGATGCGGTTGGACAGATGGGAGTTTACATCCCGGCTGCTTTTGTTCCCTACGTTGGGCCGATGGCCATCGAGTCAGCTTTATATCAGGAAGCGGTGGATGATTACCGGGAAAATGGTGGGACTGATCAACTGGAAGAATTCCGGGTTGGAATGCAGTACGCAATACCTGGGATGATCCTTGAAAGAATGGGTATTGAGTCGGTTATTGGCAAAATCTGGAAACACGTTCCCAAGAAAGGCAAGATTTCCGGGGCAGAAATAGCAAAAGGGGCTGCGAAAGCCTTTGCAACGGCTGGCGCGGCTGAAGGGTCCACTGAAGCCTTGCAAGGCCTCCTGCTCGATTCTATCGCGTCACTCTCATACGATGAAGGCCGGGAGCTCTTTACTGAGGAAGCTTTCAAGAAACGTGTCCTTGAATTTACGGTCGGAGCTATCGCCGGGGGTGGAATCAGTTCCGTATTCTCAGCAACTGGATCCGTACTCGAGAACAGGCGGAAGGATAACCTGATCAGAAGCAAGACAGGGGAACCGCTTACTCAGTCGGAATTTCTTCAGGCGCGGGAGTACATGACGGATAAACAAGCTCGGGAACGTCTCGGCGATGCGGCTGATACCTTTATTCAGGCGATGAACGGAAGCCGTATTGCTCAACTGGCATACAATGCAATGCTTTCCCCCAATTTGGAAGGAACCGGCTTTAAGAAACTGGACTCGATGGAAGGGGTTGACCTTTACCAGTCCGGGAATTCTGTCTTTGCCTTGCACAAAGGTCCGGAGGAAGTCCGGGTTTTCGAGATTGATACCACTACGGAACAGGGGAAACAGTTCATGGCTGACTGGCAAAAACGGTCAAAGACTCTCGAACTTAGAGAACTGACGGGAATTGATGTCGTTGAAGAATTCGAAGCGGAACGGCTTCAATCTCAGGTTTCTGGAATGGAAACAGTGCCAACTCTCGTAAAGCGCGGGGATGATTGGGTGATGTTGGATCCGGATGAGGAAGTAGTTCAAACCTTCAAAACTGAAGCGGAAGGGCTGGAGTATCTTACCCAGTACGTAGTTGAAGCTCCCAAACGTGCCGGCGTTGCGATGACCAATGAAGCGATTGGCTACTTTGAACAGTTCATGGATGGAAATAGTACCTTTGTTCATATGTCGGAAGTGAATCCTACTTTGGCAGATCTGGTTCGAAAGGGCAGTGTCAGACAGTCGGCGGCTCTTCGGGCAATCCGGGCAATCAAACCTTTGGATGGGAATGAACGTCCCACTCTGGAGGATATGCAGGAAATCTCTATCTTTGGCCGGAATCAGGCAATCCGTGATCCAAAAACAAACCGCATGGTTCAAGACATTTCTTACATCTATCAGAACGGAAATCCTCTGACTGTCATCGAGGAAAGGTCTGAAGGTTACATCAAATGGGCTCTGGACTCCGGGGAACTGACTGAAGCTGAACTGATGGACTGGAAACACCAATGGGAAGATTTCCTGGGGGAAAACAAATACGCTGACACCCGGGAAGGGGCTCTCGAGCTCTTTTCTGATCTGGTAGTTGATTACGTGCTGACCGATGGCGGAACAGTTAGAGATGTCGGGGATTCCAAGATTCTGAGAGAAATCCTTCCGACGTGGTTTGAAACCTTTGTTCGGAAACTCCAGGTTTATTTCCGGGCTGTGCTTAATCACGCAATGAACCTTGTCTACATGAAGGAGCTCGGACAATTGGACGCAAATCTTGAAACCCATATCTTACGTGCCCTGGGTCGGGATGAGGATTACAATCTTGAACGGGAACGCAATGAAGCTGCTGGAGCTGGTTTCATTCCTGATCCGGCAACGGAACTTTCGAATATCCTGAAGGGGAAGATTCCGCATCCTCAAATCTTGAGGACCAAAGGTGATCCGATGGCTTCGGATGTGGCGGAACTATATGAGAACCTTGTAAAGACCGTTTCTTACCGGATAAGGGCTCGCAGGGGGGACAAGTCGAGTCCGGTCGTGAAAACCGCTAGGCGGCGCAATACGGCTGCTGCTGATAGGTTTTTCCCAAAGGATGTGAAGGTTACTGACTTGGATCATATCAGGGAGTCTCTGAACGAACAGGGATTTCAGTTTGAAACGATTGATGAAATGCTTTCGGCTCTGAATGACTCGATGCACGGGCTGGAGCAATACCCATTAGGCGATACCTTTCAAATGGTGCCGATCTCCGGGGATTACTTAACTGATCCTTCGTTCACTCCTGAACAGCGTATGACGATCTTCAGGGAGCGTTTGAAGTGGCTGGAGAAATACGGTCGGCAAGATGATCCCACGGGCTTCAGCCCTTCTTTTATGATCGATTCGGAAAAGCTTGGCGGGGACTTTGCCAAGGCCGGGAATGTCGATGAACTGAAATCCAAACTGAAACGGGTCTTCGGTGAGGAAGGGGTTGATGAACTTTTCAGCGAACATGACTCCGGTTTGATTGAGGATACCTTTCATTCTGCCTGGCATGGATCACCTTACAACTTTGACAAGTTCAGCAATGACTGGATTGGAAAGGGTGAAGGAAATCAAGCTTTTGGATGGGGTCTCTATTTTGCGGATAAGGAAGGGGTTGCAAAGCATTACCGGGACAAACTGAGTAAACAAAACAATCCCGGGGTATTGCTAAAGGCTGATGGAAATCCTTACATACCAGTCGGAGGAAGCCTGACGGAGTACCAGGCTTTTGAGTTGCTGCAATCGCACGCGGATACCTGGAAGGATGTAAGCCAATGGAGTCAAAGTGAATTTGATAAGGCCCGGGAAGGCGCTCTCGAAGGGCTTCAATGGGCTATTGAGTTTCATGGAAATCTGAAGGAAGCTAGTTTAACGTATGGATTGGAACCGCATGATTTAAACCTTTATTTGGTACAGGAGTTTCCGGAAGTAAGAGCACAATCATTCGCTGACCTTCCCGATGGTGAAATTCGTGATCAGATTCTAAGAGACTTACGGGACAGGGAAATCAGGCAATTTACTGAACAGATGATTGTACTCGAGGGCTTCAAGTTTGTTCCAGGGGAAACAAGGTCCGGTAAGATTTATAAGGTGAATCTGGCTCCGGAACAGGATGAATACCTGCTTTGGGACGAAATGCTTGATGAGCAGTCTCCCAAGGTTCAAGCGGCTCTGGAAAAGCTGGATGAAAACACTGGCTATTGGGCTGAAATTGAGAACCGGGCCTCTGCGGCTGGGGTCAATCCCACTGGTCAAAATCTTTACACACTGATCAGTCAAGAAACAGGGCAGCGGGATGCCAGTGAATTACTTCATTCTTACGGAATCCGGGGAATCAAGTATAAAAACTATGCTCGTGGAACAGAAAAAGAAGCGTTCAATTACGTAATTTTCGATGCCTCTGATATCACCATAGAAGACACTTTTTCACTAGGAGATAAGCAAAAGACCCTTGGAAGGCTCCGGGAAATGACTCCGGCGCAAGTTTATAAATATTTGAAGGCTTCTAAATCTTTTCCAGGTTTGGCTGAGGAATCCGGAACTCAAGGTGAATTCGATTTCTCGGGGAAACCAATCCCGGAAAGTGAGAACAAATCTTTGGCAATCGATTCGGCTTTTAATGAGTTGTTGAGTCAGGAGGCCTTTTCAGGCCGGTTACTCGAAGATATCTTAACTACAGAGGGTCAGGCAATGGTTTCCCAGTCATTGAATCTGCGTGGCCGTGTTAGTTCTATTGCTCCCGCTTTGGTAAAAGGTGATATACCTAATCTGAAGTGGGAAGGTCAAAAGGTTCTGAATCACAAGGATTTTGCCTATTTGGCTGCAACGCTTCGGAATCCTTATCAGGAATTGTTTGGGGCTGCGGTCTTGAATGAGGACGGGGAAATTATTAGAGCCCAAATCCTCACGGCCGGGACTATCAGTTCATCTTTGGTGGATGTAAAGCTGATCAGAAAACTTGTGAATCAGGCCGGTGACAATGCGCGGAAAGTGATCATCTGGCACAATCATCCTTCTGGTAATCCTAATCCCAGTGCAGCTGATATGATGATCCATAAAATGATGGAAGGAACTACCTTCGGAAAAAATGTAAGTTATGGCGGTCAACTTATCACGAATGGGGACAGATATTATTCGATGGGTTCTTTTTTCCAATCTGATTACGGGTTGCTTAGAAAATTTGAGGAAATTCCAAAAATGCCGCCATGGGAATTGGTGCCAAGGCGGAATCTTCCGTTTGTTAGTGATCCCGAAACCTTAAATTCAATTGCTACTGGGTTAAGAACTCACGCGGAAGATAAAGATTTCATCATTTATCTGACTACAAAAAATGCTTTGACGGCTATTGAGCAGCATCCAAGGAATCTTACTTATCGGGAATTGCTGGATATGATTGTTCGCGGTGCTTCTGATTTTGGATCTCCGTCAATCCTGCTTGCAACAACTAATCAGCGTCCGATTCAGGATTTTCGCCAGCTTCAAAAGGATCTTGAAGTGTATCAAATTGACTTGCTTGATGTAACGTCTTCCGGATGGCTTTCCATGAAAAGGTCGGGGCTCATAAATGAATCATTTTCGATGATGGACAGCCAAAAGCTTCCTGATCCACCTCCGGATGATTATGGAATTACTCCGGCAAATGAGTTGTTTAATGAGTATCATTCCAGGCTGATGAGGGAACGGGCGGAAACTCAACGTGAAGAAGAAGAAAAAGCCCTGGCTGAAGGCCGGATTCCGCTTACCAAGGAACGCGGCTTTATTTCCTATGCGGGGTTGCCTTTGTCGAGTCGTATAAGGCGGATTTCTCCGGGGGTATTCTCCCGGCTCCGGAAATTTGGCTTGGATGTAAACGTACAGATTCAGGACAGCATTGCTCGGACAATGCCTTTGAGAATTGCTTACTCTGCTTTGAGCAAGGAAAAGCGGAAACAAGTGGGTCTTGCTCTGATCAACGGGGATTTTGATTTTGTTCGAAGTGTTCTCAATGGGGAAGAACTTCAGGAAGCAATTGACGTGATGGCAGGGCTCCGGAAAGCGGCGATTAAAGCCGGTTACGAGGTCGGGGAAATAGATAACTACTGGCCAAGACATATAAAGGATCTGGACGGGTTGCTTGGATCGTTTGGCCGGGAACGTGATGGAATAATCAGAAATGCAATTCGGAATGCTGAAAGCAAAAACGGGCTTCTTACTGAGGAAGAAAAAATTACGGTTATCAATCAGGTCTTGAAAGGTTTCCGGGCTCCCGGCGATGCAAAGCCTTCCAACTTCAAGCAACGTCAAATCGAGGAAGTTACTCCGGAACAATTTGAAAAGTACTACTCCACGAATCCTTTTGATTCTCTGGATAGGTACATTACCAGCATTGTAACGGCTATCGAGCGCAAGAACTTCTTTGGTGATAAGGTTATCTGGAATCTGGTCACTACGGGACAAAACAAATACGGAGATGAGGAAGCAAAGCCGGTTTCAAAGCGAATTGACCTGGATCAGTCCATAGGGGCTTACCTTCTTCCGGAGTTTGAAGCCGGTCGAATCAGTGCCTTGGAACAGGATGAACTTGTTAAGGATCTAAAAGCTTACTTTGGATTCCAGGCAACTCCCAAGAACTGGGCGCGTTTTCGTTCGCTTGGCTATCTGACCACTATGGGAAGCGGCATTACCTCTACGATTACCCAGTTTCAGGATATTGCCTTTGCTGCTTTTGAAGCTGGAATTGGACGTGCGGGAAGTTCCTGGCTGGCCAGTGTTTTCGGAATCAGCGAAATCAAAATCCAGCGGGACTTGGGACTTGGAAACCTGAACACTGAATACAAAGACATGGTTTCGATGGCCAAGGCGGTCGATACGGTCTTTACTGCTATTGGGCTTAAACATTTTGGCAGGGCTGGGCAAAATACCTTGGTCAATAGCGGAATCAGAGCTTATCGGGCTCAAGCTCGAAAGGGTCGCTTTCTTCCGCGGAATCAGGAACGGCTGAACGAATACTTTGCAAATGACCAGGCACGAATCAACAAGCTGAAGAATGATCTGGCGGAAGGCCGGAAGTCTAATGATGTGCTTCTGCTCGGATGGAATATCCTGCTTGATTATCATCCTGTTGACTTGTCGGAAATGCCTAAAGGGTATCTTGAAAATCCCCGTGGCCGGGTGGCTTATATGCTGAAAACCTTCACAATTAAACAGATTGATTCCTATCGCCGTGAAGGAATTGTAGAAATGGCTAAAGGCTATGAAACAAAAGACTGGGGCCGGTTTACCAAAGGATTCCTGAATCTTACCCGATTGCTGGCTTTTCTCTGGCTGGCTGGAATTCCTACGGACTGGCTGAAGGATTTTGTGATGGGGCGTGATCCGACTCTTTCTGACATCGCAGTTGATAACGTCTGGAAGCTTGGCGGATTGTCGAGGTACAGCCTATATTATGCTCGGGAGCATGGGATTCGGGATACGGCTTTGATTACCTTGTCACCTCCGATGCCTTGGTTCGATTATCCTTTCCGTGATGCTCAAACGATTTTAAATGATAAGAAGGAATTTAATCTTGAGGATGCCGAAACTTGGCGCGTCGTGCCTCTTTTCGGAGCTCCTTACTACTGGTGGTTCGGTGGAGGAAATGAAAAAATCAAAAATCAAAAGCAAAAGAAAAAGGACAATAAATGAGCATTTCGACAAGTACGACCTACAACAATCCCATGTTGGCGGCTGATGAAACCGATCCGATTCTAAGTTATCCTTTCAAGATCACTAATCAGGATCAATTAAAGGTAACTCTGGTTCGTGTTGGAATAGAAACGGTTTTGGTCCATGGAACGAATTACACTCTTGATGGAATCGGCAATTCAACGGGTGGGAATGTCCTTCTGGATGGGGACTTTCTTGAAGATGACGTTTTCGTTATCGAACCGGTAATGCCATTGCTTCAGTCAAATACTTTCACTTATATGAAAGGGTTTTCGAGGACAAAGATTGAAGGTGCTTTAGATTACATTGTAGGGATTACAAAACGGCTTTTAAATCTTTCCAGGCGGTCAATCAAACTTCCAGTTGGTGATATTGCAACTGATGTGGTTCTTCCAATTGCTTCGGCTCGTGCCGGAAAGTATCTTCACTTCAACGCAACAACTGGATTGCCGGAAGTCTCTGATGGCTCGGACGTGGGGCAGGCTGCAATTTCTCTGGCGGTTCAAAAGACCGTAACCACTGCTGCAAATGTCGATGCTTTTCGAGTGAATATCGGAACAGTTGGTTATGGCTGTCGAATTGAAGTCGATGCCTGGATTGAGGGAATCGGATATTCCCATTATTCCCTTTTTATGGCTAAAAGACTGACGGGCGGTTATAGCTGTACGCAAAAAGAACTGATGGAAGATATTGAAGCTTCTGGCGAAAAGTTTGTGGTAAGCGTTAGCTCATTAAGCGGTGGCATCACTTTTCAAATTGATAAAACTGGATTGCTGGCAACTCGAGTTTGCTTTTTGCGTTGTGTCTGTCGAACATATGATGATGACAACCAGATTTCCGTTACGGCTCTATAATCAATAAACAGGTATAATATTATGAAAAAAATAATCGCGGCTTTAACTTTTATTTTTGCTGTTCCGTTATTTGGGCAATTTATTAGATACGGTGATCAACGAGTTACCGGAAATGAAACAGTTGACGGGACTTTACTTCTGCCGGGTGCTGCTCCAATGACAATTGGGACAGTCGGTGAAGATCACACTGTTTCTTTTGCTGACGGGGCAACCTTTGTCTGGGATTCATCAGAAGGAACTTGGACTGTATCTGGATTTGACATGACACTAGATGGTGACCTTGATATTGGTGGGGTGATTAAAGGAGCCGTTGAACTTGAGTTTTCCAGCGTTACGGCAATGCTTAACTATGATTTTTCCTCAGTTTCGGACGGGGCAAGGGTCAAGTGCAATGGCTACAACACAGCCGGAGATCAGTTCTTTGGCCCTGATGTGTTCTGGGACGCCAGCAGCACGGCTACTGCTGACGGACTGAGCGTGTTTGATCCTGTGGCAAGCGGGGCGGGGCGGCTGGTAAGGGAGTTTGATAGTGACATAAACGTCAGATGGGCGGGAGCATTGGGAAACGGTTCAACCGATGATTCAAGCGCAATCCAGGCAGTAATTGACTACATTGAAAGCCAGCCCGCCAGTGGCTGGAGTGTTGTCTATGTTCCATCTGGGAGATTTCTGATAAGCAGCACATTAACATTTACCGGAAATTACAGGGGCATAAGAGGCGATGGACAAACAAGTCGGATCGTTACAACAAGTGATATTCCGATGGTTCGGATAGATTGCTCTAGCGGGAACGCATATTATTTCCAAGCAAGTTCTCTTAGTTTTGAAGGCGGTGTTTCAGGCACAAGGACATCAAACACAGGTATCGAAGTTTACGCACTAGCAGGATCTTCCCCTTACTATTTTAACCATTTCATTTTTACTGACCTGCTTTTCGCTGGAACTTATCGCGGGATTCACTTTAACAAAGCGGTCGCAGGGCCTTCCAATGAAGCTAGGGTAAACTGGGGCATCATATCAAATGTAAGGACCACTAATTTAGGGGCTAATCAAGTAGAAAACTCCATTGATTTTTCATACGGTAGTGGGACAGGGAATGTAATTGAGGGATGCACATTGCTCAGTAACGGGGTTGGCATCAACTTTAGTTCCGGTGCCTTGGACATACAACACACCGGAACCGCCGTCTCTTCTACTTCAACAACCATTGTCCTGGATGCCGGGGCAAGCGGTTCTGATGACACTTACAACGGGTATTCCGTGGCAATCAACTCAGGCACAGGGGCTAACCAGATTGGCACAATAACTGATTATGTTGGATCGACAAAAACGGCAACCGTTTCTGTTTCGTTTACCGGTGGACAGTGGGCTGTAAACCCTGATGCCACTTCAGTTTTCACAATTGCAAAGTACAATAACATAGGGGACATCACAGTCAACGGCAGTCAGTTTGGGTATAGTGGAACGGGTATAAACTTCGATCCAATAGCCCATTATAGACGCAGGGTTTCGATCACAAATTGCCAATTTGATGGGGGTGTCAATGATGGTATCATTATGATTAACTATGGGATTGTGA
>Ga0208161_1000137_pt1 | contig 39001 bp, 45 predicted proteins | sample CB_VirMetaG_3_FD_184538 | JGI IMG/M metagenome (GOLD analysis project Ga0208161, IMG submission 184538) | Freshwater to marine saline gradient viral communities from Chesapeake Bay - CB_1508_1S Viral MetaG (SPAdes) (version 4) | ecosystem: Environmental > Aquatic > Marine > Coastal | place: USA... | reverse complement strand
GATTATGTTTGTGTACATCAGAACTTCACTCAGGACTATGACACTGAGTTTGTTAAAGTTGTTAACATTGACATCGAAGTTGGGTCTGAGGATGGGTTCCCAGATCCGCAGCAAGCCACTCAGCCAGTTACTGCTATCACGGCGAGTATTGATGGCGCATTCTACACCTTCGGCGTTGGTGACTACACTGCTAAGTCTGAGGACGTAACCTACATTCAATGCACTTCTGAGCGTGAGTTGTTGATCAACTTCTTGCGCCACTGGCGTCATTGGGATGCTGATATTATCACTGGCTGGAATGTGCAGGGATTCGATATTCCGTATCTCTATAATCGCATCACTCGTGTTCTGAGTGAGAAGGAAGCAAAGAAACTATCACCTGTTGGTATGATCAATGTGCGTGAGTATGAACAATTCAATCGTAAGCAGATTGAGATTGAGTTGATTGGTATGACAACGCTGGACTATCTTGAGCTATACAAAAAATTTACATACTCTCAGCAAGAATCATATCGACTAGATCATATCGCTCATGTTGAGCTGGGCGAGAACAAACTCGATTACTCTGAAGTGGAAACGCTACACCAGCTGTACAAGTTGGACTATGAGAAGTTTATTGACTATAACATCAAAGACGTGGATCTGGTCAACAAACTCGAAGATAAGATGAAGTTGATCGACATGGCTTTGGCTATCGCATATGATGCCAAGGTCAACTATGGTGATGTATTCACTCAGGTGCGTATGTGGGATGTGCTTATACATAATTGGTTGTACGATCGTAACATCGCAGTGCCACCAAAAGAACACAAGAGCAAAGATACGCAGTATGCTGGTGCATATGTAAAAGAACCGCAGGTGGGCATGCATGAGTGGGTTATGTCTTTTGACTTGAACAGTCTGTATCCTCACCTAATTATGCAGTACAACATCAGCCCAGATACATTCATTGAAGATGAATATGAACACATCACCGTTGACGAAATACTTGACGGCAAAAAGGTTTCTAGGGATAATATGTGTATGGCTGCGAATGGATATTTCTTCCGTCGTGACAAGCAGGGTTTCTTGCCTGAGATGATGGATAAGATGTATAATGATCGAGCGATCGCAAAGAAGAAGATGCTTGAGTCGCAAGCATTGTTGGAAGAAGTTAATAGGAGATTGAAAAATGATTAGGGTAATAGATAACGCATTACCAGTGGAATTGTTTGATGATTTAAGAAATTTTGTAACTTCTCCAGTGTTTCCTTGGTTTTTTACAACCACAACTACAAATGATTATTATTCTATGTACAACGCTCTTACAGCAAAAGATTTTGCGCAACAATACAATAGCGAATTTGCTATTGAATATGTGTCAAAGGGTTCTGCAATATTTTCGCAAATCTTACAAAATTATGAAGAAGATAATTTAAATTATAATTATTTGGTAAGGATGCGATTGGGGTTAATTCACCCACGTCCTATTTACACAAAACACTCAATGCATACTGATTTTGTTTTCCCACACAAAACAGCTTTGCTTTATATTTTAGGGGATGGTAAAAATGATGGTGTAACCACATTTCTTCTCAATGGAAAGGAAGAAATTGTTGCGCCAAAACCGAATCGTCTTGTATTATTTGATGGCGATATTCTACATAGCAGTTCAACACCAACTAACAGTGATTTTAGAATTGCTATGAATATAAATTACACAACTAAGGAAATAGGTGAAAAACATGGAAATTGGTGATATTGTGACAGTCCTTACAGTGGCTGGCGAGTTTATCGGTAAGTTGAAGCACAAGGATGGGGATGCAGTAACGCTCGAAGATCCTCGTATGCTAGTACACAATGAACAGGGAATGGGTTTTGCTCATGGCGTGTGTGTCACAGGTGAGTCTGCTCCAAAGATCGTTGAATTCATGGGTGTTGTTTTGATCACTCCAACCAATGATCAAGTCGTTAGTGCTTGGCGTCAGGCAACCAGCGGACTGATTACCTGATGAAAGCAGTTAGCGAAATGTCTCATCAGGAGTTGCTACAAGCAAAGGTGCAACTTCAGAAGGACATCTCAAAGTACAAGAACCTTCAGTTGGCAAAGAAGGTTCAGTTGAACTCTGCCTATGGCGCACTCGGGAATCAATACTTTCGATTCTTTGATGTGCGTCAGGCAGAAGCCATTACATTGTCAGGTCAGCTGTCTATTCGATGGATTGAGAGACGGATGAACGAATATCTAAATAATCTATTGAAAACAGATGGAGAAGATTATGTCATTGCGTCAGACACAGACTCGTTGTACATTAGGTTTGACATGTTGGTACACAAGTCTTTTGAAAAAAGAGGTGGAGTACAAGAAGTTGCTAAGACCGTGTCATTCTTGGACTCAGTTGCTCGACAGAAAATTGAACCGTTTATTGATCAGAGTTATGAAGACCTTGCTAAGAATATGAATGCCTATGCGCAGAAGATGTTTATGAAGCGAGAAGCAATCGCTAACAAGGGCATCTGGACTGCGAAGAAGCGTTATATTCTAAATGTATATGACAACGAAGGTGTCCGCTATGCGGAACCGAAGCTGAAGATGATGGGTATTGAAACAGTCAAGTCATCAACACCAGCGGTATGCCGTGATGCGTTGAAGAAAGCAATTGGACTTATCGTAAATTCAGACGAGCAGACAGTACAAGATTATATTGCCGAGTTCCGTGAAAAGTTTAGAACACTTCCATTTGAAGATGTAGCGTTCCCACGCTCTATCTCAGACCTGGCTAAATATACCACTGGCAGTAAAGAGTTGGAGATTCCAAAGGGAACACCGATTCATGTCAGAGGTGCATTACTTTATAATCATCTGCTCAAACAACATAAGTTGGAGAAGCGATATGAGCGTATCAAAGATGGCGAGAAAATTAAATTCTGTTATCTACAGACTCCAAATCCTGTTAGGCAAAATGTTCTTAGTGTTCTTTCTACCTTGCCGAAAGACTTCGGTCTAGAAAGTTACATTGACTACGATCTACAGTTTGACAAGGCATTCCTTGAACCTCTGAAGATTATTCTTAACAGTGTTGGGTGGAATCCAGAGAAACGAAGCACACTAGAAGGATTTTTCTCATGAGCGATTTCGACTTTGACTTTGGCTTTACAGCTGTCACTGAAGACGAGCTGGAAGTTGTAAGACAAACTAAAGCAGCAGCTGAATCAGCATCAACTGATGTTGAACACCTACACGATAAGATCGACAAGTTGTACAATATGTTTCAACCGCTGTTAAACAACCTGCGTTTGAATCCAGAGAAGGATTACATCTATTGGCCAAACCGCATGGATAAAATTGAATTGTTTAGCGATAAACTTGACGAAGTATATAGATCCTAGTATAATATTGCTTTCTAATGGAGTAAATTATGAATTTTTTGAAAGATATGGTGAAGGGCATTGACAACGCCAATCTCCTCAGTGAAGGAGGCAACAGCTCTGAGTTCTCAGGAACAATTGATACTGGATCCTATGCACTCAATGCGTTGATCTCTGGTAGCATCTATGGCGGTGTACCAAACAATAAGATTACTGCTTTTGCTGGTGAGTCAGCGACTGGTAAAACATTCTTTGTTCTAAGTGTACTGAAGACGTTCCTTGATCAGAACAAGGATGCTGGTGTTATTTACTTCGACACCGAAGCAGCAGTCACTAAAGACATGATGGCAGACCGTGGGATTGATGTATCCCGTGTGGTGATTGCCGAACCTACTTCTATTGAAGAGTTTCGTACGAGCGCAACTCGTATCCTTACCAACTACATCGAGACGACCGACAAGGAAAAGCCCAAGATGATGATGGTGCTTGACTCACTCGGTATGTTGTCCTCACAAAAAGAACTAGAGGACACCGAGTCAGGTAAGAACGCACGTGATATGACGAAGGCACAGTTGCTTCGTGGCACGTTCCGTGTTCTGTCTCTCAAATTGGCAAAGGCGAATGTTCCGCTGCTCGTAACCAACCACGTCTATGATGTGGTTGGAGCATATATCCCCACCAAAGAAATCTCAGGTGGCTCTGGTCTGAAGTATGCCGCATCCTCTATTGTGATGCTGGGTAAGAAAAAAGACAAAGACGGCACTGAGATTGTTGGTAACATCATCAAGGCAACCATGCATAAGTCTCGCTTCACGAAGGAAGGTAAGAAGTCTGAGATTAAGTTGTCCTATGATAAGGGACTTGATCGTTACTATGGTCTGCTTGACCTTGCTGAGAAGTATGATATTATCAAGAAGGTTTCTACTCGTTATGAGTTGCCTGATGGTACGAAGGTATTTGGTAAGAATATCAACGAGGAACCAGAAAAGTATTTTACACCTGAGTTGTTAAAGCAAATTGACGCTGCTGCGGCAAAGGAATATAAGTATGGACAACATGAAGAACGCCCAGTAGAGGAGGTTGAAGATGATTCCGAAGTTTGAGGTTGTAGAACACCCCAATGGTTTTCACGATGATCATTGGTGCATTAAAATTCTAGACGGTGAATATGCTGGTCTTGTTTATCAATATGATGTAGTTAAGATTGGCGAAGACCTTGATGAAGATGGTAGCGCAACGCTAACATTCAATACAATTACTGTTGACAATCCAAATAATTGTGACTTGACAGAAGAGAATGATAAGGGTATCCTAGGTGGTATTCTAGTCAATATTATTCAAGAACAATTGGAAGCACAAGCGAATGAGAACGGAACATCTGATACTGAAGAATCTCCTGCACTCTGAGGATTATGCAAGACGTACACTCCCTTATCTAAAACCTGAATACTTCTCTGACATCACAGAGAAGGTTATCTACGAAGAACTCGACAAGTTTATTGGCAAATTTAATGCTCTCCCATCAAGGGAGGCATTGACGATTGAGATTGACAATCGCTCCAATCTAAACGACAAGCAGTTTGAAGACATTGCTCGGTATGTTAATACATTGACCGATGAAGAGCATGACGATAAAGACTGGCTTGTAAGTACAACTGAAAAGTTCTGTCAAGAAAAGGCAATCTACAATGCGATTATGGACTCTATCTCGATCATCGATGGCGATGGGAAAAGGGACAAAGGAGCGATTCCTCAGCTTCTTTCTGATGCCCTTGCTGTTTCTTTTGATCCTAATGTCGGGCATGACCTTCTTGATAATAGCGATGCTCGATTTGATTTTTACCACCGTGTCGAAGAGCGTATTCCGTTTGACCTTGATTATCTCAACAAGATTACCAAAGGTGGGGTTCCGAAGAAATCCCTGAACATTATCCTTGCTGGTACAGGCGTGGGTAAATCTTTGGCGATGTGTCATATGGCAACGGCAAATCTCCTAGACGGAAAGAATGTATTATACATTACTCTGGAAATGGCAGAAGAAAAGATTGCGGAGCGTATTGACGCCAATATGTTGAATGTTCGTTTGGATGAATTGGCTGAATTGCCGAAAGCATCTTATGATAAAAAGATGGATCGGATTCGCAATAAAACCACTGGCAAGTTAATTGTTAAAGAATATCCAACAGCTGCTGCAAACGTGGGACATTTTAGACATTTGATTAATGAACTTAAACTCAAAAAGTCATTTAAACCAGATATTATCTACATTGATTATCTCAATATTTGTGCATCCAGTAGAATGAAAATGGGTGGATCGGTTAATACTTATTCCTACATTAAAGCGATCGCCGAGGAATTAAGAGGATTGGCAGTGGAGCAGAATGTTCCAATTTGGTCAGCGACTCAGACTACTCGTTCTGGATATACCAATTCTGATATTGGTTTGGAAGATACTTCTGAATCATTTGGATTACCTGCAACTGCCGATTTTATGATTGCCATTATTTCTAATGATGAATTAAATCAATTAAATCAGGTTTTGGTAAAACAATTAAAGAATCGTTATGGAGATCCAAATACCAATAAAAAGTTTGTAGTGGGTATAGACCGTCCAAAGATGAGGTTGTACGACGCTGAGCAGTCCGCTCAGGATGACCTGATCCATGAGGAGGACGCTGGACCAATCAATACATTTGGGACTCGTGAGCGTCCTGACAAGACCTCTAAATTCGGTGGTTTGAAGGTCTAATAAAATCAATGACTTAGCACCGATCGCAAGTCATTGATTTATAATGGTGGGGGCATAAGTCTATTTTATGCCCTCATAAAAACATTCAGGGAAAAAAGTTCGTCCAGGGACTTTACACCCCTGTCAGGATCGGATATAATAGGTGCATTGATTGAGTGAAAGAGAGAGGACTATATTATGATCAATGCTATTACTGGAAATCCCTATACTGGCAACAACGCTATCGTACTAGAAGCAGCTGGGTTTGACGATCCACGCTTCCTCACCTTCCGTCAGGCTCGTACCATCGGTCGCACCGTCCGCAAGGGTGAGCAGGGCATCGGTCTGATGCGTGTAGTGAAGGTTGAAAAGAAGGATAAGCTGACTGGCAAGGTAAAGAAGGTTCCTGCCCCAAAATACTTCACCGTATTTAATTATTCTCAAACCGAAGAATTGGCGGAGGCATAATATGAAAATGTTTAAAGAATTGGCAGTTGGTGATCATTTCTTTGTAAATGGTAATCATTATACCAAAAAGAGTTCTCGCACCGCTATGATGATGGGTGTAATTGATATTCATCATCCTACTGGAAATTGGTTTTATTTCGGTATGAAAGAAATTGTTAAAAAATTATAATAGGAGAGAGATTATGAATACTGATTATGAGATTATTACCGTTTTGACGGATAAATTAAATAAAGAATTGATTGAATATAATGGTTATGGATATGCCGCTGGTTATCTAGAATCTTTTATTCGGAATTTGGCTTGGAGTATTAATCTGAATAAAAAACAGATTGAATTATTAAAAGGCTCTCTGGAAAATCACGTGCTGGCAGTCCAGAAATTTAATGCCGCATAAAAAAATTTTATGGGCAGGGGACTTGACTTCCAGCCCAGCTTGAGATATAATAGTATCTGATTTGAGGGAGACCAGATAATGATTAAGACGATTACACGAGGCGGAACCGCCGACCAGCGTAAAGCCACCAATTCTATCGCACGATGGGTAGCGCATAAACTCATGTCTAAGCGCATGGCGGATTCACTAGAAGTTAGCATTTCACTATACAAAGATCTTTTCCTTAAGGAAGGATCATACGGCGACGTGGAAGTCCTAGACGAAGAAGCACGCCGACCAAAGCATTTTAAGATCCGTGTCGACTCATGTATGACGCTTCGTAACATGCTTACAACGGTCGCCCACGAAATGGTACACGTCAAGCAGTACGCTACCGAAGAAATGAAAGGTCTCAGTAGACGCACCAGCTTTATTCCGATGACCAAGTACAAGGGCGAACTATACGCCGACCACATGAATTATTGGGAACAACCGTGGGAGTTAGAAGCACACGGATGGGAGCGTGGACTATTTGAAATGTGGGCGGAAGCCAACGACATCTTCAAGCATCCTAAAGAAAACGCATGGGCGTTTGAGGATTTCTACCCACGTGGTTATTGGAAGGATAAGAAATAAAAATTGACTTTTCGAAAGAATTATAGTTTAATAGTTAAATGGGGCGCATGGTCATCTCTCTCTCAAATCAACTCCGACCATGTGAAAAAATGGCAGCGCAATACTGTCACCCCACCTTATGTCTCCTTGTGTTTTGATAGCACAACTTTTGCCGCCTTCGGGCGGCATTTTTTTGTCTGAATAAATAGTGCTATGGCAAGTTCTGGCGCAACCGCATGGGGAAAATACTTTCAAGGCAAAGGCGACCTTCTCACAACAATGAAGAAGGACGCAGGGACATATGCAGCTGATAATCCAAGCAAAAAGATTGGCGACATTAAAGCTGGAGAGAGTGTAATTTATCTAAAGGCTGCAAAATATGAGCAGCGTGCACTTGTTAAATGGGGAAAAGATCTAGTCCGTGTTCCTTTTGATAGTTTAGCCAAGCCAGGAGTTAAAGCGTCTGGTGCAGCATCCCTCAAACCGCAGGCATTTGGCGTTCGTGATAACAAGTATAGTTGGAGCGAATACAAAAGATTGGTCAAAGATTCTATTGAGGAGCGCAAAGACCTTCGTGCTCCAGTTAAAACTTATTTGGCTGCATTGTTTGATTATTATTCTGGCGGATCAATAACCAAATCGAAACTAAAAGATATCTACAGTAAAGTCAAAGACGAAATTCCTATTAATGATATCAATAAAGACTTTGGTGAAGTTCTTGGTCCAGCTGCATGCATTGTAGAAGATATTCTTAGACCAAAGGGTGTTGAATTAAGTAATGGGGCAAAGGTGTATATGCCTGAGCGTCCGAATGAACCATTAATGGATTATGGTTTGTATCAGGGCAACAAACAGTTTGTTATTTCTGCTAAGTCTGGTAACACAACCAATGTGGTCAAACCAGGTGACATTTTAAATCTGTTGAGTATCAATCCAAATAAAGTTAGAAAGTGGCAGCGCACAAAAGAATGGGCATTGCTTAAGATGCTTGCTGAAAATAGTATTTTGAATGGACCAATGATGGCGATTGCTTCTATCTATCCCAATTTGATTGATATGAATGCAGCAGCAACAGCAACGAAACAGAGTTATAATGTTGCTGGCTTTCAAAAGTTTATTGCAACCAATCAATATCTGAGTGAAAGAATTACACCAACTGCCAATGAAATAATGTATGAATGTGAAAAGATGATTATGAAAGAGACCAAGAATGGTACTCTAGACATGAACTCTATTTTTTCTGATGCGATTCAAGAACAAGTTTTATATGTTAAGTTTGAGGTTGGACCAGACGGAACTGGTAAATGGGGTGTAATTGCTTCTGATGACATCAAAGAAATCCAGTCATATGGTAGAGTATATCTTAGAACCAAGAATGGCTACACTAGAGCGTCTGACCGAATGGGCGTTCAAGTATAAATACTGAAAATATTTAGGAATTACTCATGCACTCGTTTAAAGAATATCTAGAAGAAACCGTTGGAACAGCTGGACTTGATTATGAACTGAAGGTGTACAGAGCACTAACAGGCGCAAAGATCAAAGGGCTGGACGCTGGTGACAAACCAGGTGCTGGATTCTCTAGTCATGGCTCTGGTGATATTGAGGCAGCCTACAACGGCAAGGCATTCAATATCGAAATCAAAGCAGGTATGAAAGACCAGATGGGTGGCGGAAGTCTGCGCTATGATCGTAAGAGCAAACAATTGACTCCTTCCCCTAAACTCGCCGCTTCTGGTGACGAAGAAGACATTGCCATTTTGATGAAAGCGGTTGAAGCAAAACTTCCTGCTATCAATAAGTATCTAGATTTTATCGCAAAACAAGAACCAACTAAGGTGCATAAAGATTATGCTAAAGTTGGTGTTCCTTTTGTAGCAAGCACAGCAGCAAGGGATGCCGCTAAGAAAGCAGGTCTCCAAGCAGCAGTACAGGACTATGTTAAACTAGACTCACGCTACATTAAGAATCTTTACAACGGCAAAAATGTATATTACATTCAGATCGGCGGTGCTGGTTTGTTCTACATGGGTAAGAATCCTCTGAAGTTGCCTGTGCCTGAATTTAATGGTGAGATTCAAGTCGAAGTGCGTATTGGTTACGCTGGTGACTCTGGTGGTTCTACCAGTAAAGCGTTTTCTAACAAAGCAGGTAGCAACAAAGTTATTGAAGCACGTCGTGCTGAGTTAAGATGTATCGGTCGTATGCTTACCAAGAGCAAGTCTCCATACAGTTTGGATAATATGAAAGACGTGAAAGAACTGTTTGGCGCAAAATGAAATCGTTTACCTCATATCTAACCGAAGCAAGAGCAGGATCATGGAAAGTAATCCGTGATCTTGTACCAAAACATTGGCCAGATTATGTCGTAAAGGATATGCTTTATCGTAAACTAGAAGATGAAGCGGATCTTGGCACTCTGAAAAGAGAAATCAATCGAATGCTTACAAAAGAAATGCCTGTAAAGCAATGGAAATTGGAAACGATTGATCTTACTAAAGATTCTTTTGACAAGCAAACAACAAACAATCTAAAGCGTCGTGCTGGCGGAAAGAAAAACCCATGGGGAGTTCCGAAAGACGCAGAAAGACACGCTGCTCAATCAAACATTATTAAATCCACTGGGAAAGTTAGCCCAGAACCAATTATTGTTCTACAACGCAAAGATGGATTTGAGATTCTAGAAGGTTGGCATAGAACGATTCAAAATTTGATTGCATTTCCTGATGGGTATAAACAAAGAGCATGGGTAGGTTATCTGTAATGTTATCGTTTTCAACTTATCTAAATGAAGCAAATGCCTCTGCGCTGGAAAAGAAAATGCTGCGTAAAGCGCAAACGATTCGCAATCATTTAGATCGTGGTATTCGTGGCGCAGTTGGTAACAACAGACAAGCACAAAACAATGTTGATGCAATGAATGGTATGATTAAACAGTACAAAGATCAATTCGGTGTTGCTGCTTGGAAGGCATTTGAGAAGAAGCAAGGTTGGTCAGTAGATAACGCTTGGGATTTTTATGCGTAAATTTTCAACATTCATAGCAGAAGAAAAGAACACCCACATGGAGCATCTTGAGGATGCTGTTCTCAATGGTGGCGTGAAAGGAACTCGTGATGCAATTAATCTTCTTCGCAGTCTTAGAGATATGCTTGCTGGTCATGCTGATAAACCAGTCAATGTTACCGTAAAGTGGGATGGTGCACCAGCAGTGTTTGCTGGTATTGATCCAACTGATGGCAAGTTCTTTGTTGCTAAGAAAGGTATCTTCAATAAGAACCCGAAAGTATATAAGACTGCCGCTGAGGTTGACGCTGATACCTCTGGTGATCTTGCCGCTAAATTAAAGTTGGCACTTCAATATCTACCTGAACTTGGTATCAAGCATGGGGTGTATCAGGGCGACTTCCTTTATGCGAAGTCTGATCTGAGAAAAGAAACAATTGATGGTGAGCAGTTGCTTACCTTCCATCCAAATACAATCGTGTATGCTGTACCTGTTCGTTCAGATCTAGGTCGCAAGATTGCTGCATCTAAGATCGGTATCGTATGGCATACAACATACACTGGTGGCTCGTTTGAAACAATGAAGGCATCGTTCGGTAAAGAAATTGCCAGTCAACTAAGACAGTCTAAGAATGTATGGTCAGTTGATGCTACCTTTCATGATGTTTCAGGTAATGCTACCTTCACTAAGAAAGAAACTGCTGAGATTACTAAGCTGCTTTCTGCTGCTGGTACAATCTTCAATAAACTTGACGCCAAAACACTTAATGGTATCTCAGATAATGCTGAACTGCTGCAGAAAGTAAAGACGCATTACAATACCAAAGTACGAGCAGGTGAAAAGATTACCAATGTCCGTGCTCATGTAAGAGATTTGATCAACTACATCTCACAATACTATTCGCAAGAAGCAGGTAAGCGCAAAACTCCAGCAGGCAAGCAAACTCAATTGGAAAAGCGTGTTGAGATTCTACGATTTTTCAGTAATGCGAATCGAGTGCATCTGGAGAATATCTTTTTGATGATGAACTATATAATTGAAGCGAAAGAAATTATCATTCACAAGTTAAATCAAGCATCAAGTGTTGGTACTTTTCTTCGCACAACTGATGGTTTCAGAGTAACTGCTCCAGAAGGTTATGTTGGTATTGATCACACTGGTGGTGCTTTGAAACTTGTGAACAGAATGGAGTTCTCGAAAGCCAACTTCTCCTCCGATATTATTAAAGGCTGGCAACGCTAGTGCAATGTGAATCAAGTAAGGTTTGCGGTTGGATAACCGCAATATCTCAACTCACCGTAGCAGCTTGTGTATTGTATGTTGGGTTTCTAGCAAACCAACACATGAGTCGTATGGTTGAATCTTGGGAAGTGATGGCGAATGCTGTTCATAAGATGCAACAGGATGTTGCTCGCATTGAAACAGACATGAAAGTAATGAATCAAGGCGTCTATAATATCAACGGGAATGTCGGTGATATGAGAAGTAGAATGAATCCAATGGGAATGATGCGTAGTATGATGCCCTGGTAAAATTGATTTCTTATAAATAATTCAAACCTTAAAGGCGACAATCTAATTATACTGTCTGCCATACAATTCGTCAATACCCCAATCAGGTAAGTGTACGCAAAACCCTGAGGAAAATATGAAAAAAGAAACGCAACTTTTGCGCCTAAATCAAAACATTTCTGCCATTCTGGGGATTCCCCCAGCAAAAAATCTTAAACTTGATGGGTATGAGCACCAAACTTGTATGTCTGGTGAACTCAATACATTTTATGGACAAAAACATACTGAAGAAAGTAAAACTCAAATGAGTATTTCTGCAAAAGCACGCCCATGTAATAGAAAAGGTGTTACTCTCAGCAAAAAGACTAAACAACTTATTTCTTTAAACAACGCAGCAGCAAAAAAAATAAAAACTCCTTATGGTGAATATAGAAGCAAGGTTGAAGCTGCTAAAGCACTAGATACAACAACTGAAGCAATTCGTTCTATACTTAACGAAAGATTAGATTCTCCTGTAAAACAGGCAGGTAAATTATTTACAGTTAATGACATTGGGAAAACTCCAAGAGAGTTGGGATGGGATTATGTCTAAGAAAGTTGTCACAACCTTTGGTCGCCTTAATCCACCAACATCTGGACACCAGAAACTCGTTGATAAGATCACTTCATTAGCGAAAGGTGCAGATGCTCGAATCTATCTTTCTCACTCTCAGAACAATAAGAAAGATCCTCTCGATTACAATACCAAAATTGCTCTTGCTCAAAAAGCATTTGGTCCATCAGTAACTAAGAGCAACGCTAAAACAATCATTCAAGTAATGCAGGAACTGCAAAAAGCAGGGTACACTGATGTTACAATCGTTGTTGGTTCTGATCGAGTAAAAGATTTTGATACTTTGCTGAACAAATATAACGGCAAGGATTACACATTTGATTCAATTAAAGTTGTTTCTGCTGGTCAGCGTGATCCTGATGCTGATGATGTATCAGGCATGAGCGCAAGCAAGTTGCGTGCTCTGGCTAAAGAAGGAAACTTTGCAGCATTTAAGACAGGTCTTCCACGCAATCTTCAATCTAGTGCTAAGAAGATTTATGACCAGCTGCGTTCTATTATGGAACAGCCAGAAACTGAACAACAGCTTGACGAGTATGCTGTACTGAATCAACAGCAGCGTCTAAAGCGTGCTCGTATGATGAAGCGCATTGCTAAGAAAGTTGCTCGTATGCGTAAGATCCGTGCGAAACGCATGGCAGATACTAATCGTTTGATGAAGCGTTCTCGTAAGCAAGCCATTCAGTTCCTTCGTAAGCGTGTTGCTGGCGAGCGTGGTAAAGAATACAGAGAACTCGGTAGAGGTGAAAAGATCACCATCGACAAATTGGTGCAGAAGAAGTCAGCAATGATTGACCGTCTTGCAAAAAGACTGTTGCCGAAAGTTCGTAAAGCAGAAATTGCTCGTGTATCAGCTGCTCGTGCACCTAAGAACGAAGAATACCTAAGAGAAGAGGTTGCTCCAGTGAAATCATTTAAAGACTTAATGGAAAGACGCAAAGGACCAAACGAAATCCGTGCGTTAAACGACATTAATCGAGAAAAGCGTAATGACTTTGTTAAGCATGATCGTATGCGTGATCAAGCAAGACTAAAGGATACGCTGCTTCGTAATCGTGGCATCACTAAAGAAGCATATGAAAGTCTTGAAAAGAAAGCTGAAGCAATTAATGTAAGCATTGATGCAGTTCTTGAAGTGTATGATGCTGCTGAGATAGATTCTTCTAAGAGCGCAACTGAGCAACAACAGCGTTTTGCTGCAGTAAATCATTTTGTTGCTGAAGCAAGAAAGAATGGTCTTGAGAGTGCATGTTGGAAGGGTTATGAAGCAATTGGCACTAAGAAAAAGAATGGTAAGACCGTTCCAAACTGCGTTCCTGTTAAAGAAGAAGTTGATCCACATAAAAATAAATCTGGAAGAATGGTGAAGAAGTCATGGGATTATACTCCTCAAAAAAACACAACTCCTAGACTTCCTCTAAGAACAGCAAAAGAAATTGCTGATATGGTTGGGATTAAAGTAAATCAATTTGGTCTATTGGCAAAAAAATATCCTGATATGCCTAAACCAGTATCAGGCATCACCACATATGTAAGAGGTCGTTCTACCACATATTATGAGCCAAAGGCGTTTTTGAAGTGGGCGAAGTCTAACGGAATCGGTAAATTTGCTGAGATCAACGAAACCATCAAGCATGAAGGTGAAAAGTGGGTTATCTATTCTAAGGATGGCTCTAAAAAACTTGGCACATACGATACTGAAGCTGCAGCCAAGAAGCGTTTGCGTCAGATTGAGTTCTTCAAACATATGAATGAAGCAAAAATTGCTCATGCTTTGGATCCAAAGAAAAGTTTGAAGCATTCTATGAAGGATGTCGGCGTTGATGTTGATAACGACGGCGATGTTGATGACATTGATAGAATACTATCTGCTCCACCTGAAGTTACTGGTACAGAAAAGGATCAAAAGAAAGTCCAGATGGCACTACAGAAACATGGTGAGTTGGAAAAGAAGCACACCAAGGTTGGTGTTGCATATGAAGAAACTCAACTAGACGAAATTGTACCAGCACTTGCTACTGCTGCCAGAATTATCTCAACCGCTGGTAAAGCAATTAAGACTGGTGCTAAAGCAATTGGAAAAGGTACAGCAAGTCGTAGTAGTGTTGGTACGATGGCACTTGAACCTAAAGATACAGCCACATCTACCAGCGATGTTCCTAAGCTGAATGAACTCAGCCCACAAACATTGATCAAGTATGCTTCTAAGGCAGCATCTGATTCTGCTGCTGCTAGTAAAGCAGGTGATATAGAAAGAGCGAAAAAGCGTGAGGCTGGTATTTCTAGAGCAATGGATAAAGAAGTTGCTAGTCGCACCGCTTCAAAACCAGTTAAGAAACCTGATGACTTTGAAAAGAAAGAAAGAACACCTCTTGGTGAAGACGGTTACAAGTGGCAAGACTTTTCTGATACTGAAAGAGCAGAATTGACTAGAAGAATGGATGCTATGGGATTCAAACAGATTAAGAATCCAGATACATTCAACGCTAGAGATGTGAGCCAAAGAAAGAAGTTGGCAGACATTCTAAGAAAACCAGAGAAAGCATCTGACTTTGAACCAATCCAACGCATCACGCCAGCTGAACGCAATGTAATGAACAACTCTTACATTCCAGAAGAATTCAGCAAGATGCTTGAAGATGCGGATCGCACCATTGATCGTTTGCGCTGGGCTGATGTTCCACAGATGGAACCACTCAAGCGTATGTCAAATAATCAGCTGAAGGGTTATGTTCGTGACTATGTAAGCAAGAACAGTGATCAAGTCAGAAAATTTATGGGTGCTGCTGACAGTGGTATGTTTGGTCGTGCTATTATTCAGAAGATGGCGCCAAACTATATTCCAGCAACTAAGTCTATGACTGACAAAGACTGGTCTAATGCTTGGAAGGCATATGATAACATCGATCCTAAGATCAAATCTAATTTGAAGAAAGGTGATGTATCTGATTTTCAGACTAACTCATATGTAAAAGAAGACGCTCAAAAGAAAAATTTGAAGTCTATCCTATCAAAGAAAAAAGAAGCCAAGTCAACTGCTGGTGCTGGCGAATGGGGCACTGATGAGCTGGCTAACAATTACAGAAATCAAACTCCTGGTCAATCTGTATCTGAAGAAACTCTGCAAGAAAATCCAATCATTAAAGGTATTCTTAGCAAGGTAGCAACCAGCACCGCAGATGATGCTGCCGCTATCGCTAAGGCAAAGGCTCGTGAGCAAGCAAAGGCTGCTGCTAAGAAACCTGAAGTTGCTCAAGCAGCAAAAGATGCAGAAAGAAGATCTCAGGCATTTAAAGCATCTGAAGCTGATAGAGCTGAGCGTGCAGCAAAGAATCAAGCTACGAAAGGTTATCAGGGTGCGTTTGATAAGTTGGACACATACAATAAAAAGCAATTCAACTTCGACAAAGATCCACAAGGTGCGATTGATAAGGTAACTGATCTTTCTAAGAATCCAAAGGTTGATCCAGATGTTCGTCCTATGTACAAGGACATGGCTAAGAAGATGGCACATGATAGTGCTGTTAAATCAAGCGAAGCTGGTCAGCGTATGAATGCGCTGAAGGGCGTGGCAAAACCTGAACATAAGGGTACAACTGCTGCTCCATCAAGTTCGCCGCAATCGCAAATGGGTGTTACTCGTAAGAAGTTTAGAGAAATTTTAAATAATCCGCAACACCCAAGACACGATGAAGCAACCAAGTTAAAGACTGAAGAAACTCAGTTAGATGAGATTGGTCCACTGGTTGGTTTGGCTGCGAGAGGTGCTGCTTCTCTGGCAACTAAAGGATTAAACAAACTCGGTAAGTCTGATTGGTGGAACAAAGGACGTAATGTAAGAGTTCCTGGTGAAGATAAAGCATCGCTAAAGACTCTTGCCAAAGACGACATCAGCCAGATGACTCGCAGTGATGCTGCGTTTAAGTCAGGTGATACAAGCGTTTCTAGTTTGCGTCCAATGAAAGCATTTACACCAGATATGGTCAAGACTGGTCCAACTGCAGCGGTTCGTCAGGCAGTTGAGCGTCCGCTGAAGGCAGTAAGCAATCTTATGAACGGATACTGCCCAGAAACTGGTGATCTGATTGAATCTTTGGTTATCGAAGCAGCTGAGTATCAAGGCAAGAAGGTAGAACTAAATAATCCGTTCCGCTTGCCTGCTGGTTCTAAGAAGAAGTTTGGTGTATATGTAAAGAACGACAAAGGCAATGTTGTCAAGGTAACATTTGGTGATCCAAACATGGAGATCAAGCGTGACGATCCTGAGCGCAGAAAAGCATTCCGCTCTCGTCACTCTTGCGATGATGATATTGGACCAAAGTGGAAAGCAAGATATTGGAGCTGCAGGCAATGGCGTGCTGGACATAAGGTGGAAGACTAATGGATGAAGTAATTGAAAAATTGAAGATTGCTTTCGGAACGTCTTTTGCGTTCTATATGAAGGCGCACAACTTTCACTGGAATGTAGAAGGACCACAGTTCTATCAATTCCATGAGTTCTTTGGAGACATTTATGAAGAGGTTCAGGCTTCCTTGGATATCACAGCGGAGCAGATTAGAACACTCGATGCTTATACTCCTGGTTCACTGGGACGTCTTCAAGAACTTAGCACCGTCACTGGTGAAGACAGAGTTGAATTGCCTCCGCTCACAATGGTACAAATACTCCTGGCGGATAACGAAAAGACTAGGACTGCGTTCCTCGAAGCGTTCGCCGCAGCAGAAAAAGAAAATCTGCAAGGATTGATGGATCACCTTGCCGCAAGAATTGACGCACATAACAAACATCGTTGGATGTTAAACTCTCATCTAAAGAAGGTAGGATAAAATGGCTAATCTGATCAATACAATCCGTGGGATGTATCAACCGTTGAAAGAAGCGGATGTAAGCAACTATTCGCCAGACGAACACAAAGATGCATACCACGACCATATCGCAAAGTATATGGACACCAAAGAAAAGTATCATAAGGATGCGGCAAAGGAACACGCTGCTCTTTATAGAGAAAAGACTGGCAAGAGCATCAAAGAAGAAATGGATCTTGATGAGTCACATTTCAAGAAAGGCGACACTGTAATCTGGAAAGGTATGAAGGGTTCAGTTATTTCTTCTGAAGGCGAAGGCGAAGATGAGGTCTACACCGTTAAGTGCGAAGATGGCAAAACCTACCAAGTGCCAGCTCGTCAGCTTGAGGGTATGAGCGAAATGGCTCCTGAAGTTGGTCCACCAGAACCAGTTGGCAGCGGTAAGAAAGTTAATCCAAAAGATGTTAGATGGGATGTTGATAAGACTATTCCTAAGACCTATGACAAGCTGAAAGAGTCTAGAGATGACACAAAAGGTATGAGCGACAAAGAAAGATTAGACTACCATGCTTCAAACTACAAAAAGAGCATCGTTGCAGCAAACTCAGCTGGAAATGATAATGCTCGCAAGCAGTATATGGACACTGCTGCTCAGCACTCTCTTGCATACAATCGTTTGACCAAGGGTGGCGATGTAACTAAGCATAACATGAACGAAGAGTTTGAAATCGAGATTGATGTCAACGATGAACTGTGGGAACAGTTTATTGGAGAACTCAATGAAGAAGGTGTTCAGTTGGATGAATTGGATTGGCAGGGCATCAAGGATCGTTATACTAAGTTCTATGGCGGACTCGGCGATAAGATTGCGAATTCCAAACCAGTTTCTGCTGTCAGCGATGTTGCATCAAAAATCAAGGATCGTTATACTAAGTTCTATGGCGGACTTGGTGATAAGAGCATTTCTGATACATTACCGAAGACCACATCACAAGTCAAAGCAATTGGCAAATTTGCAAGCAGTGCAGCTGATGCTGCAGGTGATGCGATTTCGAAAGCAGTTGATGTAGTTAAGCCATATGCAAACAAAGGTTTTGATAAACTGAAGGCATATGTTAACAAGCCTCGCCCAGCTGCACCAGCTAAACCTGATCCAACCACACCATCCAAATCTAATAGTATGAGCGACTTGGAAACCAAGAAGAAGTTTGCTGGTGCTAAGGCAGACTGGACTGGTCCAGGAAAGGGTGTTGCTTCAAAGACTGCAGCTATGGCTAAACCAGATTGGCAGGGTGCTGGTCGTGGTGTTGCTAAAGAAGAAGTTGAATACTCACTCGATGAGGCAGTTCGTGCGGTTGTACTTGGCGAAGCAAAGAAGATTAGCAACGATGCGATTCATATTGTTCTTGCTAAGACGAAGAACGCAAGAGAAGGTTTGGCTGCTATCAAGAAGGCATTTAATGTCAACGATAAGGAAGCGAAGAAGCTGCTTGATCGTGTTATGAATGAAGAAGTTGAACTTGATGAAGCATCGCCAATGATTAAACCTCCTCAGAATGAGTTTGCGAAGAAGGCTGATGCTTTTGCCCATGCAAAAAAGAATGGTGGTAAGGTTAAGATGAAAACCTTTATTCACCCAACTTCAGGTAAGAAATTTGTTTCTTATGTTGTTATGAAAGAAGAGATTGAACTTGATGAAGCTAAGTTAGATAAGTCTTCACCAATCTATAAAGAATACGAAGCACTTAAGAAAAAGCCCATTGCTGATCTTCGCAACATCATTGGACGCAGTCATCGTGTTGTTGACCTAAAGGGTTATGATAAAGCAGGCGCAATTAGACAAGTCCTTGATGACAGATATGGCGAAAAGAAAGTCGATGCTTTCTTTGGTGAAGAAGTGGAACTTGATGAACTGAGCAAAGAAACTCTTGCCTCTTACAAGAAGAAGGCAGGCGAAGATGCTCGTAAGGCAGACAAGGAAGGCGACTTCAAGCGTGGCGATAAGCGTTTCTCTGGTATTGTTAAGGCAACCAAGAAAGAGTTTGACAAGGCAAACGAAGAGTTTGAACTTGATGAAGCACGAGTCACTAAGGATAATGTAGCCAAGTTGCTAGTCAAGTATGGCAACAATCCTAAGAGCGTGAAGCAGATGGTTGATAAAGAATTTGATCGTGCGGTCAAAGCACACCCAACTGCTACTGCAGCAAAGATTGCTGATGTCATTAGAGTTACAGCAGAGTCTGTAGAACTTGATGAAGCAGCAATGGTATCAACTGATGCGCTGAACAAAGCAGTGACTGCTAAGTTTAGCCCAAGAGTTTCTGCTCAGGTTCTTGGTTATCTGAAGCCAGGTACGAAAAAAGAAGTATCTGTTAAAGACGCAACTGCTGCTATGAATAGAATGAATATGTCGCCAAGACAGATTGCGAATGTAATGAGTGCGTTGAATGAAGAAGTTGAAATCAACGAAGCACCACTCAACATTCCGAAGGCAGGTATGCCAAAGACGCTGAAGCAAATGATGTCTGATTACATTGACAAGACCAGCGATGATAAACTTATCCGTCTTGCCAAAGTTCTTGGTAAGAATATTACAATCAAGGGTAATCGTGTAATCATCGAAGAAACAGAAATTGATTTAGACGAGGAGATTAACATGTCCATTAATACGGTTGACGAAGCCAAGAAATATGGATTGACGCAATCGTTGTTGGATGCTGTTAAGGGTGTCCTCGCAGCGGATGGCGATGTCGATTCCAAACCACTTGATCCTGCTGATCCTAAGCAAGCCAAAGGTAAGTTTGCTGATCGCAAGGACAAAGATATTAACAATGATGGCAAGGTAGATAAGACTGACAAGTATCTGCATAATCGTCGTAAGGCTGTCACAAAGGCAGTTGAAAAGGAAGATGATGCTGAAGAAGTAAAGGGCATGAAAGCCAAGGACGCTGATGATGTTAAGAAGGGCAAGGGAACTGCAAAGCAGGAACCAATCGAAGTCAATCCTAACATAAAAGAAGATTACTGGCATGTTGTTTATAAAGACAAGAATGGTAAGGCGAAAGCAGAAAAGAACTTCAGAGACGAAAAGTCAGCGAAAGCATATGCCAAGCGTGGCAATATGGTTGACCGTGTTGGCGGCAAGTATGAAGTAAATCGTGTCAAGGGTAGCATGGATGAAGAAATTGAACTTGATGAAGCAGGCGAAGTGAAGACTCGCAACAAGACGAAGAAGAATCGTATGGATACCGCTCGTGGTGATCTGTACAACAAGCGCAATAAACTGAACATTGGTCCTGGCGATACTGGTCATGCGACTAGACAACAATCAATGAAGGCACTTGGTCGTGCTTTGCGCAACGAAGAAGAAGAGATTGATCTTGATGAAGCATCTTGCAAGACTATGAAAGAAGCAGAGATGACCGATAAGCAAATGAGAAAGCGTGAAGAAATCGTCAAGTCTATGAAGGACAAGAAGGGCGACTTCGAGAAGCGTTATGGTGATCGTGCTAAGGCAGTGATGTATGCAACTGCTACGAAGATGGCTATGAAGGAAGGTTTTGACCTGACTGATGAGCAGTGGGAAGAACTTGGCGAAGCGTATAAGATCCCTAAGAACTATGCCGCAATGATGTTGAAGAAGCGCAAGAAAGCAAATGATAAGGCACAAAAGGATCTAAAAGATCCAAGTCACAATCCATCATGGGCAAACTCTAAGTCTAAAATGGAAGAAGAGCAAATTGACGAATTGGGAATAGGTACTGTTTTCAACTATGCTCAGAAGCGTATTGGTCAGGCACTTTCTGGTTCTTTGCCAGGTAAGAAGTCTATGGACACTTATGCAAAGAACTTGGGCAATGCTCGCACTCGCTTGGATCCATTGAAGAATGTTCAGAAGCCAGTGCCAAAGGACAATGTTGTTCCTTTTAGAAAGGAAGATGTTGACGCTATGAGCGAAAACGAAATTAATGAAGCAATCAGACATGATCGCTATATTAATGCTCATGGTAAGAAAGCATCAGGAGAAGGCAACTGGATGTTCACTACTGCAGCTCCAGGCAGAAAGTCGAAAGAAACTTTCAGCGGCAGGGGTAAGCTGGGTGATGTTGCTAAGAACGCCATGAAAGCACTCGGTTCTAAAGAAGTGTATGTAATGGAAGCAACAGTTGACACTGCTGATGTTGAAAAGAAAAAGAACATGTCTGGTTCTGATAAGAGCAAGCTCGGCAAGATTGCGGACATGCTCAAGAAAGAGCGTGAGAAACGCAACAAGTAAATTATAAATAGATTACAATTTCCGATTAATTAAGGAGAAATCAAATGTCACTTTGGGGAAAATTTGATGCCAAAGCTGCTTCTGGTACAGGTACAGTTACTGTAACTGCTGCTAACAGCACCGTTATTGGCTCAGGTGCTAGTCTTAGCACGAATTTTGAGGCTGGTGATTACCTGTATGTTGGTAAGAACTGGTATGTTTTCACTGCTATCGCAAACGCAACGGTTGCAACTGTAGTTTCTGCTAACACTGGTGCAGCACTAAAGGGTGCTCAGTCTAACGGTGATTATGTAGTTTCTGAAAAGCCACTGTTCACTACTTTCGCTGAAGCGAAGAATGTTGCTGATGGTAACTCTAACACCGTTTATGGCGTTTCTTCTAGAGAAATGTCTGGTTCTGGTGGTATCGGTTCGATCACTGTTACCGCTGCTGGTGCAGGTTATACAGTTATGCCAACCGCAGTTATCACTGATGCGAACGGCGCAAGCGCAACCACTTCCACAAGAGCGAAGGTTATTACTTTCACTGTTGGTTCTGCTCTTGATTCTGATGCTGGTACTGGCTATGCCAACGGCGATGTAATCAAGGTCAACGGTGGTACTGGTACTTCCGCAAACGCAACTGTTACAACTGGTGCTTCTAACACTTCTGTTGCATCTCTCGCAGTTGTTAATGCTGGTCTCTACAGTGCACTGCCTACATTGACTGGCGCAGCTACCACTGCTGAAACTGGTACTGGTACTGGTCTGAAGGTTGACCTGAGCATGGGTCTGGCTTCTGTACTCATAACTGCTGCTGGTTCTGGCTATGTTAGCCCAACTGTAACGATTGCTAACACTGGTGGTGCTGCATCTTCTGTTGCTACTGCTACTGCTGCACTGGTTGCTTCTGAAAGAGCAAATGTTGCTCACGCTGGTTGGGTTCGCCGCACTGTTGGTACAGGTGGTCGTGCTGGTCGTGTACAGTATGAAACACTGGTTGCTATGTCTAGCATCGGTGGTGACGCTGAAGACGATTCTAAGTTGCCAGAATAAGGAGTTGACGAATGGCTGACAAAAAGGTCTCCGAATTAACAACACTCAATACAGCGAGTGGTGATGACCTTTTGTTGGTCGTCAACGATCCTTCAGGTACACCTGCAAGCAGAAAGATTACTGTAAACAATTTGTTTGGTAATGTAGTTGTTAGCACTACTCATAAAGCAAGAACAACATTTAATGCAAATGTTATTATTGCCACGAATAGCGTAACAGCAACTGCTAATCTTGCAATTACTGGTGGTTTGTCAGTAAACAGTACTGCTATTTTGCCTGCGATTCAAGATCGTATGCAAGTAGCGAATGTTACCAGCTTATTTCATTATACAACATTGACTGGTGTAACACAATCAAATGAAATTAACAACGAATTTAATGTTTCATCAAATACAGTAACTGTACAGTCAAACACTGGATTAGTTGTATCAGTTGGCTCAGCGCCAAGTTCTAATAATCCAACAACAGAAGGATGGACTGCAGGGACTATGGCATTTAGTAATACATACTTGTATATTGCAGTTGATGCTAACACAATTAAGAGGGTGCCACTAAGCGTATTCTAATATGTTTGATGATTTGACGGAAGACAACTTCCTACTCTTTGCCATGAAATATTATGATAATCCGCACTGTACGGATCTGTTAGAATTTCATGATGACCTGAGAAGAATTCGATATGTAAAGCGTTTGTTCAAAAAGTACAAAGATACTGGAGAACTAAAAGAGCGTTTGATATTGAATCATCTTGTTGTACTCTACAATATGTTTGAAAGCAGAGCAATGACAAGAATGTTGTTTCAGAAATTGGATGAGTATTTGTCATATCTGAAACCTTTTTTGGTGTTTTTAAACTATTGGCCAACCGATATTGGATTGGTCAACGGAAAGAAGATACTAGACAGTAACATATCGTTAGATCAAGGCGTCGTTGACGCATTAAGGAAAATTTAATGGCTCAGCCAGTAATGGATCTCTTTTTAATCTATCAGTTTATAAAGAGACTCACCACGCCTTTTGATCAAACCGATGCATTTAAACTTGGTTTAATTGATAAAGATGGTAAGAAGCTGAGAAAAGCAGAAACGAAAGAAGAAAAAGATGCTATGACATACTTCGATCGTTTGATCTTTAATCTTAAACGTCTACTGGGCAAGGTGCCTGGTGGTAGTTCTCGTATTGGTTCATTTGCTGCAGCATTATTGCTCATCAAAGAAAGTGCTAACCCCAAAGAGCACTACACTGATGAGGAACTTGCTTACGCTTTGATGGAGAATATTGAGATGCTTGAGAAAACATCTTATAAAAAACTTAATGAGCTGTTAGAAGATGCGCCTGCCAACGCTACAGGTGCTGCCGTTGCTGGTACTGGCGATGACCCTGTACACTGGAGAATGGATGCAAGAAACAAAAAGACTAAGATGTTTCTTCGCCGTTACATAGAATCAAAAGGTAAGCGTGAAGCAATCAAGAAGCGTAAAGACTTCATGAAACAACTAGGACTCAGCTAATGGCACAGTACCGCATTGACACAAATGAGATGCTTTCCAACAACAAGACCATCTATGAGGTGGTTCAGGTTGGAACTGGTCCAACAGGCAATGTGGTATCACAAGCAAATCCATTTCCTGTAACAGGAACATTTACAACTACAGCAGCAACAGGATCTACAGATGCTTTCGGTCGTCAAAGAGTTTCCAATCCTCTAACTCTATTTGATAGTTCCCATAGGTATAGAGACAATAACCTTTGGAGCACAGCAACCACAGGAACAGCAACAGCAACTTTTAATGCTGCTCAAGGTTTAGTTGATTTGACAGTCAATAATGCTATCAACGCTGAAGTCGTAAGAGAGACCACAAAAGTATTTTCATATCAGCCTGGTAAATCTTTGTTGGTGATGAATACTTTTGTGATGTCACCAGCAAAGTCAGGTCTTCGTCAAAGAGTTGGATACTATGGTGCTGCCGACGGAATGTATGTGGAGCTTGATGGTTCAACTCTAAATTTGGTGGAAAGAACTTCGGTCGGTGGTTCTTTAGCAGAAACCAGAATAGCACAAGCATCTTGGAATGGTGATAAGTTAAATGGAACTGGTGCTTCTGGTCTGACTTTAGATATGACTAAAGCACAAATTCTTTGGATGGATATTGAATGGTTAGGTGTTGGTTCTGTGAGAATGGGATTTATCATCAACGGTCAGTTTATTACTTGCCATACATTCCACCACGCAAATATTATCCAATCAACTTATATCACAACAGCATCATTACCTTTGAGATATGAGATTACTAATACTGGTGCTACAAGTGGTAGTAGCACACTCAAACAAATTTGTTCTACTGTAATTTCTGAAGGTGGTTATGAACTTCGTGGATTACAACAGGCAGTACAAACACCAATCACAGCACCAGTAGATCTGCCCACTCCTGCTGGCACTTTCTATCCAGTTATTTCTATTCGTCTTAAATCTTCTCCAGATAGATTAGATGCGATTGTCATTATGACTGCTCTATCAATAATGGGAGCAGGAAATGGTCCAGATTATAATTGGCAAGTAAGAGCATCCTCAACTACAACTGGAGGAACTTGGGTCAGTGCTGGGGTGGATAGTGCGGTTGAGTATAAACTTGGTGGAACAAGTGTAAGTGGTGGGAGAATACTAGCATCTGGATTTTTTAATGCTTCAAATCAATCTACAGCATCAGTAGATATTCTCAAAGAAGCACTCTTTAAGTTCCAGTTAGAACGAAATGGACTGACTGGAACTCCTTATGAATTAACACTTGTATGTGCTACTAATTCTGCTGGTGCTGATGTTTTTGCTTCACTCGATTGGGAGGAAATTAGCCGATGAAATGGTTGGCTGACTAATGACTGCTCGCAAAGTACCCGCAAATTATGTCTACGACTCTGGTGAGATAGACTACTTTCAACTTATGGAGGATCGTCGTGTGGAGACCGAAAGACACATCGAAAACCTACACATAAGGATCAATGCTTTGAAAGACGAACTCTACGAAGAAATATCTGACTCTCATAAAGAGATTATGAAAGAAATTCGTGAGATGAAAGAAGATCAACGCAAGCATGCTAAAGAAGAATCAGAAGTTCTTCAAAAACTCGATAAACGATTGATTGATCTTGAGCAAACCAGATGGTTGTTTCTTGGCGGAGCAATTGTTCTTGGCTGGCTATTGCTAGGTGGATTAGACGCCATTAAAATCTTCTTGTCATAATTATTGCTTTTGGTTGCCTTTCAGTGTATAATCACTGAATGGATTATATTGATACAAAGTACATTCAACTTGTTTCTGCTTCTTTAGAAAACTTTAAGAACAAGGGCAATGGCGTATATAACATGCGCTGCCCTTTCTGTGGAGACTCACAGACCAATAAGTCTAAGGCACGTGGCTACATTTTCGACAAAGAAAACAAACCAATCTACAAGTGTCACAACTGTGGTCATGGTGCTACTCTATCTAATTTAATTAAACATGTCAATCCCTCTCTACACAAAGAGTACGCTCTAGAGCGATTCGGCACTCAAGAAAGACGCAAACCTATATCTCCTGCGTCAAAACCATCCCTGCGCTTTCAGAAGCGTCCTGAGTATCTAAAAACACCGCTTGGTAAACTCAAAAAGGTATCTCAACTGGATCCTGAGCATCCAGTGCGTCAGTATGTTACCAAGCGTGGTATTCCTAAGCGTGTACACTACAAACTGTTCTATGCACCGAAGTTCTATGAATTTGCTAGACAGTTTGCACCATCAAAATTTACTGACATTGACAAAGACGAACCACGCCTAATAATCCCCTTTATTGATAGGAATAAACAATTGGTGGGATTCCAAGGCAGATCGTTTAGCAAGAATGGTCTACGCTATATAACTGTGAAGATAGATGAAGAAGCACCGAAAATCTTTGGTCTTGATACTGTTGATCGATCAAAGACAGTTTACATAGTAGAAGGACCAATTGATTCAATGTTTCTTGATAACGCAGTTGCAATGGCTGGGTCAGATCTTTCTGCCGAAGCACTTAATGCTCTTGGTACAACTGACATCGTATTTGTATTTGATAATGAGCCACGAAATAAAGAAATTCTCAAGCGTATTGAAAAAGTTGCCGATCTAGGTTATAGTATTGCTTTGTTCCCTGACTATGTAAAAGAAAAAGACATCAACGATATGGTGTTAGCTGGCAGGGATGCAGAAGAAGTTCAAGCAATTATAAGTAATAACACCTATCAAGGATTGAAAGCCAAAGCTAAGTTGAGTGAATGGAGAAAAGTGTGAAGTTTGATATTTTTTTCAACCCCAATTTATATTGCTGAAGTTAATGAAGCAGAAATTATTAATTCTGCATTGAAAAATATAAATCTTCACGATTTTGTCATAGAAACAAAAAACGAAAACTCAGCTAATCGTGATTGGGTTTGCGATGTTCTTACTGGACATAATGAAGATTTTTTGACTCTTGATACGCCATGGGTTAAATTATTTCTGTCAACCATTATTCCTTATGTTGAAAAATATATTCAAGAAATTAATTTAGAAAAATGTAAATATTTGGCAAATATTCCTTGGGTTAATATATACAGGAAACACGATTACCAAGAACCGCACGATCATATAAATGGTGACAATATATTTTCGTATGCATATATGCATAGATTACCGCCAGATAGTGGCAATTTTGTATTTTTAAATAGAAACTCAGCAATAAATTATATTGGACAGCAAGATAATCAAAATAATTTTGTTCCTAAAGTTAAAGAAGGCTCGCTTGTATTGTTCCCATCATCGCTTCAGCATATGGTGACGCCGAATAATGTAGAAGAAGAAAGAATAACAATTGCTGGTAATATTTCAAAGTTTGGAGATGGTGATGACAGTAAGAACATGTGAGTTATATAATGAAGATAATGACCGCAAAGCAGTGGTCTTTGTTGATAAAAGTTTAGGTGAAGATGTTTGGTGTGTTGACTGTTATGATGGTGCACATTTCGTAAGATTAATTGAGTGTAAAGGGCATAGCGAACAGTATGCCTATGACGCAGCAGAAAACTGGGTGAATAAGTGGGGGAGTTTTGCATGAATGTAAAGTTGATTAGTTATAGCAAGCCAAGTGAGGAAATGTCTCACGAAGGATTAGAGAATGTACAAGATCTTATCGCCTACTGCGCTAGAGTTAGCAATCCAAGCAATCAATTTAACACAGAAACTTCCGAACGACTCATTAGATATCTGGTTAAGCACAAACATTGGTCACCACTGGAAACAGTATCCGCCTGCCTTGAGATTGAAACTACTCGAGACATTGCGAGACAGATCTTACGACATCGTTCATTCTCATTTCAAGAATTCTCACAAAGGTATGCCGACCCAACTCAGGACTTGTCTTTTGTGGTTAGAGAAGCAAGACTACAAGATACCGTCAATCGACAGAACAGCGTAGAACTGGACATGGAGAATGACGATAATCGTCGTCTTCAATATCAGTGGGAACAACATCAAAAGAATTTGATCAAAGCAGCACAAGAAGCATACTCTTGGGCAATTGATCACGGCATCGCAAAAGAACAGGCACGTGCAGTTTTGCCTGAAGGATTGACGATGTCACGCATGTACATGAACGGTACTCTCCGCTCATGGATTCATTATATTGAGTTAAGAAGCGCAAACGGAACACAAAAAGAACATATGGAAGTTGCTCGTGCCTGTGCTAAGGTAATCGCAGAGATCTTTCCTATGACGACTTCGTTTGTAGAATAATAACAAGGAAAGAATATGGCAAGAGAACACTTGGGCATCAGCATTGATGTTCGTAGGGACAAATCCCTCTCAGATCAGGCATTCAAACTTTTAACAGATTACTATTGCCGCAAAGACGAGAAGTCACCGCAAGAAGCATTTGCTCGTGCGGCAGTAGCATATTCAGCAGGGGACATGGGGTTGGCGCAGCGCATTTATGATGCTGCGAGTAAAGGATGGTTCATGTTCAGTTCACCAATTCTTTCTAACGCACCATTACCAAATGAAAAAGCTAAAGCACTTCCTATCTCTTGTTTTCTTGCATATGTCCCCGACTCGCTTGAAGGACTCATTGATCACACCGCAGAGTTGCGTTGGCTCTCTGTTAAGGGTGGCGGTGTCGGTGGGCATTGGAGCGATGTTCGTTCTATTAGTGACATTGCCCCTGGTCCTATTCCTTTCCTTCATACTGTTGATGCAGACATGACTGCATACAGGCAGGGTAAGACTCGCAAGGGTTCCTATGCTGCCTACATGGATATTTCGCATCCTGATATTATTGAGTTCATCAACATGCGTATTCCTACTGGCGATGTCAATCGTAAGAATTTAAATCTACATCATGCAGTTAATCTTACTGATGACTTTATGATGGCAGTGATGGATGGTGCTATGTGGGATCTCAAAGATCCGAACGAAGGCACTGTTCGTGAAACAATGCCTGCTCGCAAACTGTGGGAACTGTTACTTGAAACTCGTTATCGTACAGGTGAACCGTATCTAAACTTTATTGATGCTGCCAATCGTGCACTGCCTGAAGCGCAAAAGAAACTTGGTTTGAAGATTCACGGTTCTAATCTTTGTAATGAAATTCATTTGGCAACAAACGAAGATCGTACTGCCGTTTGTTGTTTGTCCTCACTCAATCTGGAGTTATATGATGACTGGAAAGACACATCGCTGGTTCGGGACCTTACGAGATTTTTGGACAATGTCCTTCAGTTCTTCATCGACAACGCACCAGACACAATCAGCAGAGCAAGATTCTCAGCCGAAAGAGAAAGATCTCTCGGACTCGGTGCTATGGGATACCACTCCTATCTCCAACGACACTCAATTGCCTTCGAATCTGAAGAGGCACTTGCTGTAAATAAAAGTATCTTTAAGCAGATTCAACAAGACGCTATTCTTGAATCAATGCAGTTGGCGAAAGAGCGTGGTGAAGCACCTGATCTAGTTGGCTATGGTATGCGCAACGCACATCTAATTGCGATTGCGCCAAATGCTAACTCTAGTTTGATCGGTGGTACTTCTCCTTCTATTGAACCATGGAAGGCAAACGCATTTACATCACGCACTCGTGCTGGTTCGCACTTGACTAAGAATAGATATCTGGAGAAATTGCTTGAGAAACTTGGCAGGAATGACGACAAGACTTGGTCGTCAATTATCACCAACGGTGGATCCGTTCAACACTTTGATTGGTTGGACGATCAATCGAAGGCAGTGTTTAAGACTGCAATTGAGATTGACCAGGATTGGGTTGTACGCCAAGGTGGAGAAAGACAGAAGTATCTTTGTCAGGGGCAGTCGCTAAACATCTTTTTCCCTGCTGGAGCAACCAAAGCATATCTACATAAGGTACACTTTGATGCTTGGCGTTATGGATGCAAAGGGCTCTATTATTTGCGTACAGAAACTTCAAATAGAGCAGAGAATGTTGCGCAAAAAATTGAGCGTGAGCGTTTGAAAGAGTTCGTAGAAACTTCACAAGAAGAGGAGTGTGTTGCCTGTCATGCATGATGCTGCCAAATATTGGCAAGTCTATGACTGGATTCGCAATGCGTTCCCCTGCGATAGCGAAGAACAGATTGTGCGTAAAGTTGAAGAATATATAAATAGAAACAGACAAGAAGGTGCGGGAACACCTTCTTATCCTAAACACAATACAACTTAGCGGAGTCGTATCATGTCTAAATCTATTTATACTCATGTTCATCACATTGTTCCAAGATATATGGGCGGAACGGATGACCCATCAAACCTTATAGAACTTACTGTAGAAGAACACGCAGAAGCACATCGTAAGTTATATGAAGAATATGGGAATAGGCAAGATTATATTGCTTGGAAAGCACTTAGTGGATGTATCGGTAAAGAAGAACTTCTTTATCAGCGATCCAAACTTGGTGCAGAAAAAATGGCAGAAATGCGTCGTGGGAAACCAGGACCAAAACAATCACCAGAAACTATTGCCAAAAGAATGAAATCTATTGGACCAGTAAATCCATTCAAAAACAAAAAACACAAAAAAAATTCAAAAGAAATTATGTCAATAAAAGCAATGGGGCATGATAGAAACAAAAAGAAATGGTTGCTGGTGATAGATGGAAATAGTATAATTGTTGAAGACCTAACTAAATGGTGCAAAGAAAACGGTTATAATTATAGTGGCGTGCACTCAGCATACCAAGCAAAAAGAAAATATAAAGATATAGAAAGGATAGAACAACATGAACGCCGCACTGACGACGCATAGCCCAGAGATTGAAGTCTATACAAAAGACAACTGCCCTTACTGCGTACAAGCAAAGACTTGGTTGACGCAACACGGATTTAGTTACACCGAAAACAAACTGTATAACGAAGAGCAAGTCCTTGCGTTTATGCAGCGTTGTAATGGCGCACGTACTGTTCCACAGATTATCATTGATGGTAAGAACATCGGTGGTTATACTGAGTTGATGAAGATTGGTAACACGCTGGTTAAGAAACAGTCTGGTGGTTTGATGGAGTTCTCTAAGACCTACAAACCATTCTATTATCCTTGGGCAGTTGAAGTAACAACTCGCCATGAAAAGGCGCACTGGATTGAAGACGAACTTGATTTGTCTGAAGATGTTGCTGACTGGAAGGGTGGTCGTGTAACGCCAACCGAAAAGGATTACATCACCAACATCCTTCGTTTGTTCACTCAGTCAGATGTCGCAGTTGGTCAAAACTATTATGATCAATTCATTCCTAAGTTTAAGAACAATGAGATTCGCAACATGCTTGGTTCATTTGCTGCTCGTGAGGGTATTCATCAGCGTGCCTATGCGTTGTTGAATGAAACACTTGGCTTGCCTGACTCAGAGTATCATGCGTTCCTTGAGTATAAAGAGATGACCGATAAGGTTGACTTTATGATGGATAGCGATCCACACACTCAACGTGGTCTTGCTCTTGCTCTTGCTAAGACTGTATTCAACGAGGGTGTTGCGTTGTTTGCTTCGTTTGTTATGTTGCTCAACTTCCAGCGTTTCGGTAAGATGAAAGGCATGGGCAAGGTTGTAGAGTGGAGCATTCGTGACGAATCAATGCACGTGGAAGGAAACTCTAAGTTGTTTAAGGCATTCTGTTCTGAACACTCACGTGTAGTTGATGAGGAGTTTAAGGCAGAGATTTATAAGATGGCAAGACAAGCAGTTAAGTTGGAAGACAAATTTGTTGAACTTGCGTATAGAATTGGTGAGATTGAAGGATTGTCACAAGAAGAAGTGAAGCAGTACATTCGTTATATCACTGATCGCCGTTTGCTTCAGTTGGGATTGAAACCAAACTATGGTGTGAAGGATAATCCACTACCATGGTTGGAGTGGGTGCTCAACGGTGCGGATCACACGAATTTTTTTGAGAATCGTGTAACTGAATATGAAGTTGCTGGTTTGAAAGGAAATTGGGCAGAAGCATATCAATAATAAATAACAGTGATTAAACCAACGGAGTACTATTATGTCTGAAATCGTTTACGAACTTGTTTGCGATTCATGTGGCGCAGATTATCAGATCAATTATATTGATGGAATCGCTAATCACAATGAACCAATGTACTGCCCATTCTGTGGTAGCGATATTGATTTGACAGATGTGGAAGAGGATATTGCTGAAGAAGTTGATGATGATGAGTTCTTTGACGAACTTGACTTCGAAGACGACTAACTACGACAATCCTTGGATCTTCAACGACAAACCTTTCACATCTGAAGATATACAGCATTTCGTTGGTTTCGTTTACTGTATTGAGTCGTTGATTGATGGGAAACTTTACATTGGTAGAAAATACTTTTATAATAAGAGAAAGGTGAAAGGCGCAACTCGCCGCAAAAAATCTGAATCTGATTGGCAAAAATATTATGGGTCTAGTGAAACGCTCAAAGAACTCGTCAAAACCCATGGAACAGAAAACTTCAAAAGAGTTATTCTGTCACTACACACGACAGAAGGCGACTGCAATTATGAAGAAGTCCGCCAGCAGTTTGTAAATAATGTACTTGAGGATGATAGGTTCCTAAACGAAAATATCGGCGGCAAGTGGCACAGGAAACCAAAACATATTATTGATGGAAGAGTGATAAATGAACATTTCTCTATACGAACTCGGGCTACCGATTGCTGTAATTGATGATTTATATGATGAAAAAGAGCTTTCTGATATTTGGAAAGAACTCACATTCTATAATAAAGATTTCTTTTTAGAAGAAAAATATTCTGGATCAGCAAAAACTCTAGACGGCAAAACTTTGCTTAAAAAAAATAAAACTGTAGCTGTGGACGAAGTGTTTCATGTAAAAGAATATTCGTACATACTCAACACAAATCGAAAAATTTTTAAAGAAGTTGCTGATGAACTTGCGACAATGCATCCGTTCTTTTCATATTTGAAAAGAACATCATATGATGGAACAATGATAAGCTACTATGAAGATTCTGATTATTATAAACCGCATACAGATATGGGAGTGATTACCATCGTAACGTGGTTCCATAAAGAACCAAAGGGTTTTTCTGGTGGTGACATGATTTTGGGTGGAGAAATTGAAGTTGAATGCAAAAACAATAGATCTATAATTTTTCCTTCAAGTTTAAATCACGAAGTGACTCCAATAAAAATGTTAACAGATTTGGAAGATTATGGGAGATTTGCTATGGTTCAATTTACTGCAGTAATTTTTTGGGACGATAATAATCCAATGGGAATGGGAGCAAAACAACAGTGAAAATTACAGAATTTCAAAATGTCCTGAAGTTTAAGTTCTTACCGAGTGATCAAAATACAAACGATGTTCGTATTCGTGAACTTGAGTGGCTTGCTCCCTATATCTCAGCTAACACTCACTGCGTTGAGTTTGGCGTATTCAGCGGACTGACTATTTCTTGTCTTGCTACCGCACGTCCTGATCTTGAGTTTAATGGGTTTGATTCTTTTGAAGGATTGCCTGAAGACTGGGACATGGGGCAAAAGCAAGTAAAAAAAGAAGCATTTGACCGCAAGGGTGAGATGCCTGAAGTGCCTGATAATGTAAGACTATGGAAAGGTTGGTTCAACGATACTATTCCTGAGTGGAAGCGTGCCGCAAATGAAATGGCAAAGCCAATCGGTTATCTGCATGTTGACTGTGACATCTATTCATCAACTGTTACTGTACTTGATGAGTTGAATGATATGATTATGCCAGGAACGATTATTCGTTTTGACGAACTTGCTTGTTGGCGCAGCGTATTTGGTGAAGCATCTCCAACTGGTAAAGCAAATCGTGTAGCATATACAACATGGAAAGATCATGAATGGAAAGCAATGAATGAATGGCTCGAAAAGTATGATCGTAGAGTTGTTCCTCTTTGTCGTAATTGGTTCCAAGGTGCAACGGTGGTAGTGACGCAATGATTGTATCTAAGAAACATCACTTTGTATTCGTTAAGACTCGTAAGACTGCTGGCTCTACGCTAGAGAAGTTGGTGTTCCCATATCTGGGACACGAAGATTACTGCACTGGCTCTGAGCGTGACGATACTCCTGCTAAGAATATGGACATTGGAATGAATGGACATATGAAGTGGGATCAGATCAGAGAAAAATATTGCAATGATGACTGGTGGGAAGGCGCATACAAATTTACCATTGAGCGCAATCCCTGGGATAAGGTTGTAAGCAGTTACTTTTGGCATCAGAAGATCAAGCCACAAGAATATTTCCAAATGGAGTTTGAGCAGTATGTCCTCAAGTCTCCGTTGCTGCCTATGGACTATCAACTATATGCACAGCGTGGTACGCTGCAAGTTGATAAGATCTATAAGTATGAAGAAATGCAAACAATGTATGATGATCTAAATGAGATGTTTCGTTTTGCGATTACTCCATACAAGATTGAGAACACAAAATTGAAAGCAAACATTCGTAAGATTCAAGACTATCGTGAACTGCATACACCTAAGACGATTGACTTTATTGCGAATAAATTTGAACCTGTGATTAAACTGATGGGATATACTTATGACTGATACGATTAAGCTGTTCGTTGGCTGCGCACCTAATGGTGAAGATGCCGAAAGTCAAATGGTACTTGAGTACACTGCTAGGAAGCATAGTAGTATGCCAATTGAAATTACATGGATGAAGCATAGTAACGATCCGATGTCCTTCTGGTATGGATGGCGTTCTGAAACATGGGCAACTCCATTCTCTGGTTTCCGTTGGGGTATTCCTGCTGCTTGCGGTTATCAGGGGCAGGCGATCTATATGGATAGCGATATGATTATCCTTGCTGATCTTGCTGAGTTGTGGAACAATCCATGGGACGATCATTCTATCATTCAGATGAAGGGTGATTGGCGCACCTGTGTTGCAAAGTGGAACTGCGAGCGAGCAGGCAAAGTTCTCCCACCGATTGATCAGATCAAGTCAGTGCCGAACGCACACCAACAACTGTTTAGTGGTCTGCAACAAAACCCACATCTACAGCAGTCATTTGATCGTCAGTGGAACAACTTCGATGGTGAGAATGATCCGCTTGACCAGATCAAGATTCTACACTATACAGACATGGCGTCGCAGCCTCATGGGAAATATGCTACAAAAAGATTGGACAGTGAAGGACGCAAACATTGGTTCGATGGAGAGTTTAGATCACATCGTAGACCAGATGTTGAAGATTTGTTTGATACATACTACATGGAAGCAATCAAGTCTGGTATGAGTGTTTATGATTATTATTCAACCGATCCTGACACATGGGTCAACTATGTTAAAGAATCCCAAAAAGGATATCGAGCAAATAATGGGTTTGACGGTTCGCAGGGGCAATAAATTATAAATATGATCAGACAGGAAGGTGCGGTAACACCTTCCCATCCTAAACAACAACGCACTGTAAGGAGTAGCGTCATGTCTGATCATATTTATCTAGATCAAAAAAGTATTTCTTCCATTCTTGGAATTCCCCACAAAAAAATTGATGTTTCTGATGTTGAATCTTTTCTACGAGAAACATCATATGGACCAGGAATAACATTCAAAGGTTCTTCATGGATGAACAAAAATGGAGAATATGTTCGTGTATTCCCAGAAGAGCAAAAATATTATTTGGATAATGGTTGGGAATATGGTGGACACCCAGCAACTGATTGGCATAAAAAGAATGCTAGTCGTGTGCACAAAAATAAAAAAGTTAGCAAAGAAACTAGAAAAAAGCAATCTCTTGCCCACAAAGGCAAAACAAATGTAACCAGAGATATGAAATACATAAACTTGACTGGTGTGGTGAAAAGAGTTAAAATGGAAGAATTAGATAATTATTTAAACAAAGGATGGAACTTGGGTCGTGGTCCACACTCGTGGTCGACTCGTCCAAAAGGTCAATAATGTACGGCGAACTTCCTACCAGTCCTGTTGTATTTGCAGCATGCGACTCAAAATACTTTCTAGATCATGCTGGTCCATTTGTTTATTCCGCTGATGAGCATGGGTTTGATGCACACATTCATGTAGTCAATCCAACGGACGAGGTACTTTCATACGCTGCTATTCTCGCATCAACAGTACAAGTACGCTTGACCTATACTTTCAACGATGAAGAGTTTGTCAATGTAACAGATGAAGAAAAACGTGCATACTATGCTTGTCTGCGTTTTGTTACAGCACCGCCTATTCTACATTCTGCGAAAAAGTTGTTAATTCTTGACATCGACTGTCTTGTGATGGAGAAGTTTGACTTTCCTGAGCTGCCAGTTGGATACTATCCTCGTGAGCCATTACCTGGCACTGTTGGTTGGGAGGCACAAGGGACAAAGGTAGCAGCAGGTGCAGTTTATTATAGTGTAGACGCACTTAATGTAGCTGAAGCTGTTGCGGATACGATTAAAGGATTGCCGATGCGCTGGTTTAATGATCAGATTGCATTGAATCATGTATTCCAGCAATTACCTGATGAAGCGTGCTATAAGTTTGACTCTCAGTTTATGGATTGGGAGTTTGTTGGAGGCACAGCAATCTGGACTGGTAAAGGACCTCGCAAGTATGACAATCCAACCTATGTTGCTGAGAAACACAAGTATGATCGTGCGGCAGACTTTATTGATTTTGCCAAGGTCGTAATTCTCAAACCACGTCTAGACATTATGTTTAAGCGCAATGGATTGACAACCGCAAACAGTATGCGAGAGCCGATCCGTGAACATTGGGCAAACTTCGTCAACAAACTGTCAAGTGAAGTTTCTGAAACGCTGGTCATTACCGCTCCTCGTTGGTTCTTTAATCCAACAATTGCTGACGAATACTTTCCGAAGGCAACTGTATATGTTCCACATGTAGAGAAAGCGTGGTGGGGTGGTGGTGTCAACTGTCGCTATTATATGCAGACTGTATTCCCATGGTTGTTCACAATCGACACTCAGGGATATCTTGGTGGCAGTGCATACAAAGATACCTTTGATCCGAAGGCAGTATATTCAGATGTTCCATTTGACGAACTTCAAGCATATATCAAAAAGGGTGGTACGAAGTTTGGACACCTGCAAGGCAATCGTGACATTAATGGTCTAGTAAAAGGTGGGTTTGTATTCGTACCGATTCAGATTCCACATGACGAAACGATTAAGTATCACTCAGATGTAACTGTGCCACAAATGGTTAAGGCAATGTGTGAGTGGGCTGAGTCTAGTCAGGTTCCAGTTGTGTTTAAGGGGCATCCAGTCAACGCTTCCGCTATGGTTCCAATCATGGAGATTATTGAGCAGTACAAGAACGTCCTGTACGTGACCGACTACAATATCCATGATCTAATCGACCATGCCTGCGCCACCTACGTGATCAACTCGGGAACTGGGCAGGAGGCGATGCTCCACGACCGTCCAGTGGTCGTGTTCGGTCGCTGTGATTATGAGGGCGCAGTGATCAAGGGCGACCTGAACGACCTTGCAGGGACGTGGGAGAGGGTAAAGGCGGACGATTTTGAGGCACGCAAGCGTTTGTATCGCCGCTGGTACAGCTGGTTTGTAAATTCAATAACTTACGACACCCGAAGTTCCTAATAAAATCAATGACTTAGCACCCCCATAAGTCCAGTTTATGGGGGCATAAAAACATTCAGGGGAAAAGGTCGAAAAAAGTCGGTTCCAGGACTTTACATTTCTGTGCAGTGCGATATAATATACGCATTGATTGAGAAAAAACAGAGAGAGGACTATATTATGCTAAATCGTCAAACTTGGAACAACCACAATACCTTCACTGGATACTCCGCAGGATACCTGTTTGAGAAGTTCGGTGCTACCGATAACCGTAACGGTGTGATCTACTGGTCCACCTCGGCGACTGCTAACATCCCGAATGAGGATATGCTGAACGATTGGTTCGAGTTGGATCTGATCACCGAGCGTGAGTTGAACACCACCATCGCTACTAAGGTTGTTGAGAAGGATGTGTTCCTGAGTGCCTACATCGAAGCTCGTAAGAATCGTTCTGCCGAACAGCGTCGTGAAGAGATGTTTGAGATGCGTGCTGCGTTTGGTCCAGGTGAGCGTGTTGTTGATGCGCTGACTGGTGAAATTTTTGATCTGTGAGGAGAGAGATATGATTCGTTTTGTTACTGGTTTGTTGGTTGTAATGGGTGCCATGGGTGGCATGGAAGTCGATGGTTCCAGCGTGTTCGTTGGTATGGCAGTTGCCGCTCTTGGTTTGCTGATGATGGCTTGGCCAATCGTAGATGGAACGGTTCAACGCAATGACTAACAAGTTGCTGAGTATCGTCAAGTGGACTGCTACCAATCTATTGGTTATATCAGTTGCGCTGAACGGTCTCGGGATTTATCCATGGGGTCCAATTCTCGCAATCTTAGGTGGTATCCTCTGGCTGATTGCTGCATGGTATATGAATGACATGCCGCTGATCATGACGAATCTACTCATGACTTCAGTTGGTATCTTTGCTGTTGGTTATAATTATTGGAGTGCATAATGAAAGTTGAAACAGCTGAACTTATCTTCCTTGTAATTCCAACTGTGGTTGGATCGATCTATATTGGTTATAGACTTTTGGAGTATTTTCTATGAAAAGTACAATTGAAACAATGGTGTATCAATATATTATTGAGAACTCCTATCCTACTGACAACGAGTGGTGTACGCTGAGCAATATGTCTAAGAC
>Ga0208161_1000136_pt1 | contig 39060 bp, 38 predicted proteins | sample CB_VirMetaG_3_FD_184538 | JGI IMG/M metagenome (GOLD analysis project Ga0208161, IMG submission 184538) | Freshwater to marine saline gradient viral communities from Chesapeake Bay - CB_1508_1S Viral MetaG (SPAdes) (version 4) | ecosystem: Environmental > Aquatic > Marine > Coastal | place: USA... | reverse complement strand
AAAGAACGTCAAACATTTCAGACCCAACATCAAATGACGGTAAAATTTATTTTAATAATTCAAATATTAGTGGAGTGTCATCTATAAAATTATCGCAGGTAGATAATGATGGTGATAGTTGGGGTGGGTTATTAGGTGCAATTGATGATGATGACAGTTATGGGTTTATAACTTTAAGGATTGATGGGACGAGTTTTATTGGTGTTTATCAAATTACAAGTATGTCAAATAGTTCTTTGGGAGGGTTTACATACTGGGATATAGGTCTATCAACAAAAGGTTCTGCTAGTTATGCATTTACAGGGTCTGAAATAATTGATTTATCTTTTGTGAAAAATGGTGCAAATGGTACTTCAGGGTCTTCAGGAACTAGTGGAAGTAGTGGGACTTCAGGTTCTTCAGGAACTAGCGGAAGTAGTGGAACTTCAGGTTCAAGTGGTTCTTCGGGAACATCAGGTTCATCAGGTACTTCAGGTTCTTCGGGTACTTCAGGAAGTAGTGGAACATCGGGTATTTTACCATTAAGTGGGACAACGACCAATGGAGTTATCACTTACGATGGTGATGGTACGGGAACAGTTGAATCTAATCTAAAATTTACAAGTGATGTGTTATATGTTAATAAATATATACAGGTACCGGAAACTACTCAAGAAACGGGTGGTATAGGTATTAGAGTACCGACAACATATACTACGGGATATGTGGGAGCAGGAACAAGGACATTTATATCGAGTAGTAATCAATCATCCGGAAAAATCGTTGCGTTTGATGGTGATTGGAATCAATCGGCGGATGCGTCATCAGGAAGTACAACATATAATAAACTTTTAGGTATAGTTGATGGTGCTGGTTATATTGTTCAAGAAGGTTATATAGTTGTTAGTTCTGTTGGAGGTTCACCAGCACCTGGAAACCCTTTATATTTATCAACATCTTCAGGAGAAATGATTGCGACGCAACCAACAGGAAGTGGAGAGTATGTTAGAATTATAGGATATTATTATAGCGCGACTGGACCAACTATTTATTTTAATCCTGATAAAACTTGGATTAAATTAACATAATTTAAAATGAAATTTATTAGGGCAAAATATAAAGAAAATAATCGTCTTTTTGAGACAAGAAATTTTTACACAAACGAACTTTTAAAAAGTCAAAATGTAAATACTGTGTTCCAAGAAGAAAGGATATTTCCTGATGAAAATGGATTTTTCATTGGAGTATATTGTGTTGAGAATGATATTTTTATTGTTGATGATTGGTATGATAATAATACAGGATGGATTTGGTTATATGATGAGCCTTGGAATTATGGAGAATATGTTGAGGTATTAATAATAAACGGTGAAAGGATAATAGTATAATGGCGTCAATAGCGTTAGGACCGTTATCATATAGTTCAGTATCAGGATTTAGTAATTGGACAGGTGCGGAAAGACTATATCGTACTGCGACATCATCAACGGCTGCGGCATCTTCAAGTACTAATAGAAGTAATTTATGGTATAATTGTTTTGATAGTAATCAAATACCTTCAGACGCGACAATCGTAGGGGTTGCTTTAGTTTCAAACACTAATCCAAACGGTGGTACAGGTTATGTGGGAACATCGGCACCATCTACAGGAAGTTTTGATATTAATATATATTTGTATAATGGTACGTCATATAGTTCTTCATTATATTCAAATACATTTTCGGGTGGTAGCCAAAGATATCCGGCGACTCAAGGTAGTGGAGAGATATTAGTTGGAGGAGCGACCGATTTAGTTGGATTAACGTGGGATGTTGCTGACCAAGCGAATTTTGGTTTCAGAATAGATGCGACAGACCATACAGGTACTGTAACAGGTGTTGCTATTAGAGGTTTAGAATTAGAAGTATACTATACTTTACCAGCATCGCCTACTCCTACACCTTCAATAACTCCCACAATAACACCTACTATTACACAAACACCTACACCAACACCATCAGTTAATAATAATAATATTTATAGTATTGATGATGTAAGTTTTTCATCAATAGATGAAATAAACGGAACTAACATTTCACATATATACGAAATTAATGGTATTAATTTAATCGGACCTGCACCTTCACCGTCTGTAACACCTACCATTAGTGTAACACCTTCTATTACTCCATCAGTAACACCGACAATTAGTGTAACTCCATCAGTGACGGTAACACCAACCATTAGTGTAACTCCATCAGTGACGGTAACACCAACCATTAGTGTAACTCCATCAGTGACGGTAACACCAACCATTAGTGTAACTCCATCAGTGACGGTAACACCAACCATTAGTATAACTCCATCGATAACCGCAACACCTACTATCAGTGTGACACCATCAGTGACGATAACACCGACAATTAGTGTAACACCATCAGTGACGGTAACACCGACAATTAGTATAACACCATCAGTGACGGTAACACCGACAATTAGTGTAACACCATCAGTGACGGTAACACCGACCATTAGTATAACTCCATCGATAACCGCAACACCTACCATCAGTGTGACACCATCAGTGACGGTAACACCAAGCATTAGTATAACACCATCTATCACACCGACACCATCATCAACTTCTTCGGGTTCGTCACCTATAAGTATAAGTAATATTACAGTAACTGACGATTATGGTACATTATCAACAACAATACCACATGTTTGTAATTTACCATCAGGTGCAACAAGTGGTGATTTTGTATTAATTTTATGGACAATAGATGACCCTACGGGTGGATTAACACAAACACCTTCTGGTTGGACAAAAGCAAACGGCACCGCATGGGGTAACTCAACATCTGATGCACATATAGTAATACTATATAAACAATTAGATGGTACTGAAGGTAGTAGTGTTGATTGTTATTCAAATTTATCATCTACAAGAGGTTCAATATTCTATAGTATGATTGTGAATAATATAGACTTGACAACACCTATAGATGCTCTTGGTACACCGAAAATAGCCGGAAATGGTACACAAGTAATTACAAATGCAGTTAATTCTATTGATGGTGGTATATTCATATGTGTAGTTGCATTTGATGGTGCGGATGGAGACCCATTCACTTTCAGTAATGGGTCATTCACGTTTACTGATGGTGGAAACACAGGTAATAGTGGACAAACAACTGGTGGTGTTTCATCAGCGTTTAAATACGCGACAATTGATGCATCCACATCAACGTCAACTACAACAATAACTGCTCAGACTACTGATGGTAAGGTTGCTGGACATATAATTTTAAAACAAGGTTAATATGACACGAGAAGAGTTAGAACAAAGAGTAAAAGAAACTTATAACGATTGGTTATTAGCTATTACAAATAACCAAGATGAAGAAATCATATATATTCTTAAGTGTACATATGAAATAGCTGAAGACGATTTAGAAAATTTTATAGAGTTGAATAATTAATACTTTTTATAAGATTTCTCTTCAACAAATTCAGAGCCGTATTTAAAGTTTATTTCTTTTTTCTTATTTGCTCTTTCGTCGTTGGTAATATATACAGAACGTGCTAATTCAATAAATTCATTATCGAATTGACTATTACGTTCTTTATCTCGAATATCATCTTCTATGTCCCATAGTTTTTGATTTATAGTGACCAAGTCATTATAATCAAAATTTTCTATTTTTAGTTGATTAAAAACAATATCGTAAAGATAGTCAAATTCTTTTTTAACGTTAATAAGTTTATCTTCTTCTAAGATATTAAGTTTTTTAATTTGTAGAATGGATAGTTTATCTACTATCTCACCTGTCGATACTTCTATTTTCATATGATTTTATTTTTTCATGTATTTCATTAAAATGTCCCTCTAAATAATGTTGACACCATAAATTAGAATTTTCATTAGAAATATCAGGTACACCTATTTTTTGAGGGTCATTAATTAATCGTTTATATTTTGATTCAAAACAAACATTATTGTTATGAAGTATTGGGATTCCATTTTTTTGTAAAATTTTTGATACAATCACATCATCCTTTCCATAATCTATATTTAATTTTAAAATCTCATTATAAGAATTAATTAAAATGTTTAATGATTTTTTAGATAGAATAAAACAACTACCCGATATGAATGAATTTTCGTCGAATATAATAGAATAAAATGATTCATAAGGATTAAAAACTGGATATGGGTAAATACAACCCATATAATCGATGGTTTTAAAACTGAGACTTAAGTACTTAAGGTCATTCAAAAACCTATTTACATTTAAATAACAATCAGAATCAATAAATAGTATATGTGATTCATTACGATTTTCTAAAAACCATTTACCAAATAAATAAATTCTTTTCATGAAGATGTTATTAAACTCATCAGAAGTATTAAAGCATAAAACATGACCATCATCCTTAAAAGTAGTTTGTAGGTTATCATCACCACACACAAACCGATAATCTATATGATGATTAATAACATCTTTCAACCAAGTAGATTCTATCTCATTTTTCCTTAAATTAAATATTTCTTTTTGTGAGTATAATATGTTTATAAAAATTTCCATTATATTTTAGAATATTTTAATGATTCAGTCAAACGACTAAGTCTAGTAGATAGATTAGCACATGCATGATAAATAAATAAAGTTTCCGAAGGTGATAATATATTTTGATAGTTGTATGGTAGTATATTAAAATTGTTAGTTATTAATGGTGTAGATAACAAGTCTTTTTTATAATTTAATACAATATCTTTTTCACTATGATTACACGATTCTATTTCTTCACGAATAAAAAGTTTATCTAATAATCCTTGCTCGTGCCAATAAGATGTTTTATATTTTTCAAAACTTGGTTCTTCTGCGGTTGATAAGAGGTTAGAAAAAATTTTTTTACTATATTCATTATTTTTAATTGAAATAAAACCAGTACTCGTTAAAGTGAATTGTTTTTCATATAAATCACTAGGAACACATTGAGTTAGAGTAATATTTTTTTTGTGTATATCTTCTAAACGAATATCAGTTAAAAAAACAGCATCAGAATCAATCCATGTTATTATATCATAATCAGTGTTATTAAGATAGTCTAAAATTATTGGGATTTTTATCCAAGACGGGTAAAAGTCTTTATATTTACCATCTAAACGCTCAACACAAAAATCATAACCATATTTTTGACAATATTTTAAATTTTGTTTTACTGATATTTCCGAAAAATCATTTTCACCGTAATTATTGTACTCTATCTTTTTAGTAAAGGACATTAATATTAATACTTTCATACTTATAATAACTTTATTTTTGTGTAAAAATAAGTTATTTTTGAATAAAAAAAATGATAAATATAGTAAATATTAATTGTAAAAAGATAGAATTTACTTTTAGTAAATCTTTAAAAAATGTAATGATTAAACTTCGTTCAGACTTAAACAAAGAAGTTTTTTATGAAACCTATTTTGAAGAAGTGGTAAACGGAGTAATTTATTGGGTAAGTCACCCAAGATTTTATATAGAAAATAAACTTTATCTTGAGGTTTATGAAGAAAATAAAATAACATATGCAAAACTAATAGGTGAAGGGTTTTTTAATAAAGACCCAAAACATATTACTAATTTGATACCTGATATAAGTGATAACGATACTATTAAAAAATACAATGATAGTTTTTTTGAAATATTCATAAATGACAATTTTGATGCTGATGAAAATCACTCATATATCTATAATGATGTAAAAAACTTTATAGATTTAGGTGGTAACTGCGGGTTTTTCTCAAGAAAAGTATTTAATAATAACAAAGACGCTAAAGGTATTATCGTAGAACCAAATTCAAATTTAATAGAAGTCATTTCTGAGACAAACAAGAATTTCAATTACATAATAAAAAGTATGGCGTTTGGAATTAATAATGGTGATACGGTATCATTTAACATTGCAAATAGTTTTAACTGTACCGCTGTCAGTCACCAAGCAAATTTAGATATTGGGTTTACACCATCTGTTAACGACTTTACCGAACATCAAATTGAAACCATAAACATGGAAGGTATTATGGAAGAATTTAATGATGATGTGATTGTTGATATATTAAAAGTTGATATCGAGGGTGGAGAGCAGCATTTAAATAGTGTGATTAATCAAGAAATAATTAAAAAACGAGTTAAGTACATATTAGTTGAAACACATAGTGATGAGATTGAGAATAATATAAAAAACACATTTACAGACACTTTTAATATTTTAACGGAAAATAAACAAAACAGATTTAATCACATTATTTTTGTAAATAAAAATTTAAATACATACTATAATAGACAAATAATTCACATAATAGAATCTAATGAAGGAAAGATATCGTTTCATTTAACAAAAGACTGTAATAATGTGAAAATTGTTATTTACAGAAATGATAATGTATTAGGTAGTTTTAAATTTGAAGAAATAAAAAAATACACTACATATTGGATTAGTGATTCTTATCTAAAAATAGGTGGTGAGTACATTGTTAAATTATATAACGGTGATGATATATTAGATGAAAAAATTGTAAATATATCTATAGATAAGAAAGTACTATTGACTGTATCTTGTCCTGCACTTGGTGATACCATATGTTCTACTCCGACAATTAGAAAGGTGTCCAAAAGTTATGGTATTCCTATAGATGTTATGACTAAAAGACCCGATGTATTTAAAAATAACCCATACGTTAATAACATAATACCTTGGGACGACAACTTTAATAGAGGACAATATAAAGAAACTTACGAGACATATAATCCAACAATTAATATAAACGGTAAAAATATTAATATAAAACTAAGTAATTTTGAAGCAAGACAGTTACATGCTTTAGGTGTCGGAGTCACTTTATATCCCGAAGAATTACATTATGATTTTTTCGCGGATGAACAAACCGAAGACTCTAAAAAAGTAACTAAAAATCATGTGGTATTACATATAACAGATAATTGGCCTAATAGAACATGGCCGAAAGGTAATTGGCAAAGACTTGTTGATTTAATTAAAGAACATACAAATTTAGAAGTGGTTACGATTGGTAAGTCACATACCGAAGTAACTTCAGTTGGTAACATGAAAAAAAATGTTTTCAAATTACAAAATATTGATTTGGATTTTTGTGATGACACGGTGGGGGGTCAAGAACACCAATCTAAATATAGACCTATAAGTGAATTATGGCATGTATTAAATAATTCTTTGTGTCTCATTAGTTTTGATTCGGGACCTGTACATTTAGCGGGGTCGACAGATACTGAAATATTACAAATAGGTGCGTCAATAAGATATGAAAAAACCGCACCATGGAGAAAAGGTAGTCAAAACTATAAATTTAAGTCCATAGGTGGGGAATGTTCAATTATGTGTGGTAGTGATACAAAATATTCAGTTAGAGAACACGCAACAATAAATAACTTACCTTATTATCCTTCTTGTTTGGAACGATATGATGGTTTCCCATGCCAACCATCACCTGATAAAGTGTTTTTTGAAGTATTAAATTTAATATAAAAATGAGTACAAATAAAAAATTCCTATTAGTCTGCTCATTTTATAATAACACAAAAGAGCATGTTGAAAACACATTTAAAAATGTGTTAAAACAAACACATAAAAATTGGATTTTAATTGTGGGTGATGACTTCAGTGATGACCCTGATTTCAGACAGTATCTTAAAAACAGGGTCGTCGAAATAAATGATAAACGCATTCTATATTATGATATAAAAGAAAAGAGGGAGTTGTACCTGTACCAAAATTTCTTCAAAGAATTCGAATACGATTATTATTTTGACTTGGATGTTGATGATATAATCGACGAAAATATTTTACATATATACGATTCACATTTTAAAAAATACACAAACATAAAAAGTATTTTTTCTAATTTGTCACAGACAGATGAAAAAGGTAAGTTGTTAAAATATTATCTAACACAACCTGTGGATGACTATGTAGAGGAATTCAATATGAGGACAAATACAAAAACCAATGATTTATGGGTAAATAGATTATCATACTCAATGTTCGGACATGGTAGATGTATGAGAAGACCTGAAGAGGATTTTATGGAGATTGTGGGTAATCATAAAACATCGACAGATTCATTGTTTTTATTCTACAATTTAAATCGAGGTGACCACTTAAATGTTCCACGTAATTTGTACACATACATTAGACGTGATAATTCTGACAGTGGATACTTAACAAATGAAGAGAGTCAAAATTTTAATAAAAATGCTCAACACTACATTGATTTATATGAAAAAAATACTAATCAAGGTAAATGGTTCGACATTTATGATAATGTATGGGATGAAACTTCTGCATTGTCTGTGTGTGAATTTATTAAAGATGTGAATCATATTACATTATTCACAAACAATATTTGTGATAAAGAAATCAATCAATTATACCCAGATAAAAAAATTACATTCAATAACTATGAATGTAAGAATGCGGTTATATTATGGGAGAAGATATCAGAAGATGAAAAAGTAATCCTGAAAGAAAAATTAAATGATTTTGACAATCTAACAATTTATTATGTTAATAAAAATTTTGATATAAGTGAAAATATCCATGAAACCCTTTCAAATGAAAAAATAAAAGTTTTAAATGAGGTGAGACAAGTACTAAATGGTTATTCATGGTTTGATTTCTTTAGACATTTAATTATCACAAAAAAAAATAAAGTAGAAAAAAATGATATATATGTCACCTACCATAACGGAGTTAAAGTTGAAATAAAAGGAAACGAAGAAAAGTTATACAATATTCGCTTCGTCAACGACTCAACTAATGAATTAATATATCAATGTCCTATCAAAAATAATATGTGGACATCTCCATCAATAAGATATTATATAAAATGGAGAGTTGAGGTATGGTCTGAAAACAGATTAATTAAAAGTGAAATAATTGACTTATCAAATAAAAGGGTATTAATCACCTTTGACAGTAAATCGTTGGGTGACAGTGTTGCGTGGATACCATATGTGGAAGAGTTTAGAAAAAAACACAATTGTGAAATTTATTGTGCGACTTTTAAAAACTTTCTATATCAGAAAAGTTATCCTAATATTCATTTTGTTGATATAGGAGAACCAAAAGAAAAATACCATGCGAGTTACAACATTGGTTGGTTTTATAACAATAATCTAAATCCAAAAGACGTAAGAACAATACCATTACAACAAACTGCTTCCGATATATTGGGATTAGATTTTAAAGAAATTAGAACGAAGTTAGACTATGATTCTAATCATAATAATAATGAGATTGGTAAGTATGTGACATTATCGATTCAATCAACAAGTCAATGTAAATATTGGAATAAAATCGGAGGGTGGGAACAGATAGTTAATCATTTAAATTCTAAGGGATATAAGGTACTATGTATTGACCAATATAGTATTTTTGGTATAGGACAAACCATGAATGGTATGCCACATAACGCGTTAAACTATACAAATAAACCATTAAATGAGATTATGGATTTATTGTATTTTTCTGAATTTCATATTGGAATAAGTTCGGGAATTTCTTGGTTGGCTTGGGGGTTAGGTAAAAAAGTTTTAATGGTTTCTTCATTCAGTCGACCATTATGTGAATTTACAGAAGATTGTTATAGAGTTTATAAAGATACTGAGTATAGTGGTTACTTTAATGATATTAAGTTTAGATTTAATCCATCGAATTGGAATTGGAATCCATTTAAACAAATGGTGACATTAGAAGATTGGAATGATTTTGAACCCATTGAAATTGATGAAGTAATAAAAGAAATGGATAAATTAATATCATAATGGAAAAAATATTCGTACAAATAGCATCATATCGAGACCCCCAACTCTTGACGACAATTAAAGACATGATAGATAATGCTAAGAATCCTGAGAAGTTAGTTATTGGTATTGCTTGGCAACATTCTAAGGACGATGAATGGGACAATCTTGATGAGTACATTAACGACGATAGGTTTAAAATTTTAGACATTCCGTACAATGAAAGTCAGGGGGTTTGTTGGGCACGAAATTTAATACAACAACTTTACGATGGTGAGAGGTATACACTTCAGATAGATTCACACACGAGGTTCATAAAGAATTGGGATTATGAAATAAAAAAAGAGTATAAAAAGTTAATCAAACGGGGTATAAAAAAACCGTTATTGACAGGATACTTACCATCTTTTGAACCTGACAATGACCCTGATTCGAGGGTACAAAAACCTTGGAGAATGGACTTTGATAGGTTCAGTCCTGATGGTAACGTTCACTTTTTACCGTCGACTATTGACGATGCTGACGAAAGAACGGAGCCCATTCCTGCAAGATTCTATTCTGCACATTTTGCATTTGCGGACGGTAAGTTTGCTGAGGAGGTACAACATGACCCTCAATATTATTTTCATGGGGAGGAGATTTCAATAGCGGTTAGGGCATACACACATGGATATGATTTATTTCATCCGCATAGAATTTTCATGTGGCATTATTATACTAGAAGGGGATTGAAGAAACATTGGGACGACCACACTTCGACGTATGGTGTACAGAACAATAACTCACATTCAAGAAACCGGAAGTTATTTGGTATGGACGGTGAGGTTTACGACCCGGTCTTCTTTGGGTCTTTTGGTTTTGGTAATGTAAGGACTTTGGATGATTACGAGAGGTATGCGGGAATTTCTTTTAGTAAGAGAGGTGTCCAACAGCACACGTTGGATAAAAAAGACGCGCCTAATCCTGTTTTTGAAGATGAACTGGAATATCAAAACTCATTTTCATTTCCATTTAAACATTGCATCGACATTTACTTTGATAGTGTACCTCATGACGACTATGATGTATGGGCGGTTGCTTTTGAAGATGAAAACGGAAACGAATTATGTCGAATGGATGCCAATGAAGATGAAATAAAAAGAATGAAAACTGACCCGGATAGATTTTGTCGGTTATGGAGAAGTTTCGACACGGTTATTAGACCGTATAAATGGGTTGTTTGGCCTCACTCCAAATCTGAAGGATGGGTGAACAGAATGGAAGGTACGTTATATGAAAAATAAGAATGAGATGACCATTTTGGTTCACCTGCCGGCCTATCGTGAACCTGAGTTAATACCGACCATTAAGAGTGCATTGAAAAATGCAAAACATCCTGAAAGGATACATTTCGGTATTTGTAGGCAATATAATCCTGAGGACGGATTTGATAACATTGATGAATACCGTGATGACCCAAGGTTTAAGATTAAGGATATCCCTTATGAGCAGGCCAAAGGATTGGCTTATGCAAGAGGTGTTATTAACAACGAGTTATTGACTGACGAGGATTTTGTTTGTCAGTTGGACTCTCACCATAGGTTTGCGGAAAATTGGGATGAAACATTAATTGATTGGTATTATGAATTAAAGGACGATGGGTATAATCCACTTATATGTGGATATCTTCCGTATTACAATCCATTTAATGACCCGGCAGAAAGGGTACAAGAACCATGGCAATCGGAAGCTGCAAGTTTTTATCCGTTTGGTACCATCTTTATCAGACCTACAGGAGTGAAAGGAGGGTGGAAACATTTAACGAAACCATATCCTGCAAGGTTCTTAAGCGGACATTTTGCGTTTGGTCCAAATGAATGGGCCAAGACCATTAAACATGACCCAAACATATTCTTTGCGGGAGAAGAATTAAATTTAACCATAAGGTCATTCACTCACGGATATGATTTGTTTCATCCGCATAGAGTCGTCATATGGCATGCTACCATGAGAGAAGAAAGAAATGGGATGTTGGTATGGGATGACCAACATAAAAGAGGTGACAGTTTATGGTGGAAAGGTAATGATTTGGCTAGGTCAAGAATAAGACAATTATTAGATGTTGAAGACAATGGTCATGACTTAACGGGATATGAGTTGGGTACAGTAAGGACGGTAAGGGATTATGAGAAATATGCGGGGATACACTTTAAGAAAAAGTCATTCCAAAAATATACAAAAGATAATTTCTTCCCTCCGAACCCATATCCGTATGAAACAGAAGAAGAATGGGAAGACTCGTTTATGTATTCATTCTACCATTTGGTTAATGTAACAAGGGATATGTTACCGGCAGATGATTATGAATCGGTATTGGTTGCGTTTGACGATGAAAATGGTAAAGGGTTGAACCACAAATATATTAAAGGAAGTCAATTAGAAAACTTTATTAAAAATGGAAATCCCATACATTATGAAGAGATGTTTATGACAGATAAAAATCCGAGCAAAGTCGTTTATTGGGGATTATCCAAAGAACGAGGATGGGCGGAGAGAGTTGAGTTTAACATATAAAAAATACAAATGAATAATATACCTGATTACATTATTGAATCTGAGAATTCATCACATCATTATCCTTATTTTGAAGTCACAAATAAAAATGTTTTAGATTTAGGTTGTGGTAGATGGCATACATACGATTTTAATGAATTAACGCCTATTTTTTTTGGTAAAAAATCAAACCTTGTGGTTGGAGTTGACTGCAGTCAGGATGAAATTAATTTTTTTGAAGAAAAAACCAAAGGAGATTCAAAGTTTGTGTTTATACAACAATGTATAAACAATTCAAATCAAGTTAGAGATATGATTTCCAAATATAATATTACGGCATTAAAATGTGATATTGAGGGTGCTGAAGAATATTTACTGGATTTAACAAAAGATGATTTAAATCAAATTGAAGAATTTGTTATTGAGTATCATAATGAGAAATTAAAACAGGCGTTTAATAGTAAAGTTGTGGAGTGGGGTTTTAATATAAAAATAAGAGCAAATTTTGCAAACACACCTGATTTTATGGGTGTATTATTCTGTAATAAAATATGAATAAAATGATAAAATTTGATGAAAAATTGGCAATATGTTATACCTGTTGTGGACCAACATATAGAAAAAGTGCGTTAGATAAACTAAATAATTTATATTTTGACCATCCAAACATTTACTATTTTATTTTAACGGACGATAAGGAATATTTTAAAGACGTTAAAAGAAAAAATTTCGTGGTAAACGAACTAAAAGATTTTTATGAACAGTACCCTAAATTAAAAATTTTTGAACCTTTTTTAGAAAGTGATAACGAAGAAGATTATGCAAAAAAATTCATAGAACAAAACTATAAATTTCCATTTTCAACATATAGATTTCAATTACTACAGGCTAAAGAATTTAATATACATAATATTGCTATGTTAGGTACAGATACCCATATTAATTTTGACACTCTAAGTAATGAACATTTTAAAGATAAAAACATTATACACAATATGGTGACACAATGGTTTGTTGATGCGAATGATGTTAAAATGAAAGTGGTAGTTGATTTACTAAAAGATAAATATAATTTAGTAACTAGTGAACAAATTAATGTTTTTGATGAGGCGGCTAGGTTATATGTTTTAGAAGATACTGATAAATTAAATCAATTATTTGATTTATGGAATGATGTTGTTTTTTCATTATACGAGGAAGGAAAAATGGATTGTTTTATCGGTTGGTATGCCATGAATGACGAATACTTACTAGGTGCGATATATGATGTTATTGGTATAAGTAGACCGAAATATATAGATACTAATATTTTATTAGTTAATCATAATCCTGCAGTGGAAAGATTTTGGATGTACTAAACATGGAAGAATTTTTTAATTTTAATATTTTACACGGTAGAGAACTTTGTGGTATAGTAATTAATGAGTTTTTACCAAAGATTAAATCAAACCAATTAAAAATAAGTGATGATTTAATCATTATAACAGTTGCGGATAAACACTCAACAGATAGTAGTACTTTAAATTTAATTAATTTAGAAGATAAAAATAAAATTAAATTTTTGGTTGTACCAAAGTACATTTTTTGGATTTCAAAAGTTGAACAACTTTATTTTTACATAAAAGAAAACTACGATAATTTACCAAATTATATTTTGTATTTAGATGGGTCTGATACTTTAATACTAAAAGATATTATTAACCCTGAAGAATATTTAGATTTTTATAAGTGTAAAATATTATTCAATATAGAAAATCAATACGCAGGTACAGGATATGAAGCACCTAACCCAACTTATTTACATGATTTTTATAATGGTCAGTATGAAAGTTTTTTAATTAAAAATGAAATAAAATATGGTAATAAATTACCTTTTGGGTTAAATGCTGGTGTTTTTATGGGTGAAAAACAATATGTATTTAAGTTAGTAGAAGAGGCGTATAAATATATGAATGGAGATATTGCTGATGGTTTTCCTCATGGATGTACTGATGACCAATATGTATTTAGATATTTACACAATAAATATTATGATATTGTTAGTGCAGACATATTTAACATATTCTCATTTTGGGGAGGTAATATGTCTATCGATGATAACCCAAAAAACTATAAATTCAAAATAGGTTACACAAATAAGTACTTAAATGATTATTTAAAACTAAAATAATATGAATATAGAAAGTAAAAAAATATTTGAAAACATATATCAAAATTATGGTTTCGGTTCAACAGAGTCTAAAAGCGGACCAGGTAGTACACTTTCAGAGACTGAGAAATTGAGAGAAGAGATAAGAAAGGTGATAAAAGATTATAATATTAAATCAGTCACTGATTTACCTTGTGGGGATTTAAATTGGATTAATCTTTTATTTGACGATATTGAAAAGTATGTTGGATGTGATATTGTAGAAGAATGTATAACTGATAATAAAAATAAATACCCTGAATATAAATTTTATTGTCTTGATTTGGAGTCGGATAAAATACCTGAATCTGACTTATTGATAGTAAGAGATGTTATAGGTCACCAACCAATAGATGTGGGGATTAATATGATTAAAAATATTTTAAGTTCTAATTGTAAATATTTGCTATCAACTACATGGGCGTTGAAAAAAGATAATGAGTGGTTTGCACCAACAAAAAATACAATACATAGAGAAAATGAAGGAGTTGAATACGGTAGATTTTATCCTGTAAACCTAATGGCACCTCCCTTTAATTTTCCAGAACCTGAAATTTTTTTGGAAGAAGATGTACATGTTGATGGATTTGAAAATGGAAATAGAAAAACTTTATCATTATGGGATTTAAGTAAATTAAAAGAATATTTTTTAAAAAATAAAATAGAATTTACACAACAAAAAACAAATAAAATTCCCAATGATAGTAAAAACAATTTAACAATAGTAACGGGTTTATGGAATATTAACCGAGAAGGTAGAGACTTTAATCATTATATTGACGCATTCAAAAGATTTTTAGACATACCACAAAATTTATTTATCTACATACCTAAAGAATATGAGTATTTGGTGTGGGAGAAAAGAAACAAAGAAAACACCTATGTAAAAATTTATGAGTTAGAAGATGTTCAAAAAATGTATCTACCATTTTGGGATAGAACTCAAAATATCAGAACTTCTGAAAAATGGATAAATCAAGCAGGATGGTTACAAAATTCACCACAGGCAAAAAATAAGTGGTATAATCCGATTGTGCAATCCAAAATGTTTTTACTAAATGACGTGACAATTTGGAATCCATTTAATACTGATTATTTTATTTGGTTAGATGCGGGAATAACAAATACAGTACCTCATGGACACTTAGCTTATGATAATGTATTAGATAAACTAATACCGTACCTAAATCCATTTTTATTTTTAAGTTATCCATATCAAGCGGATAACGAAATACATGGTTTTAATTATAATGCAATTAATAAATACTCAGGTAAAAAAGTGGATTATGTTTGTAGAGGTGGTTTATTTGGTGGTCATAAATCACAAATAAACGAAGCTAATGCCACTTATTACTCTTTACTTGATAAGACTCTTTCTGCTGGATATATGGGTACTGAAGAAAGTATTTTTAGTATAATGGCGAATATTGAACCTGAAATTTATAGAAGATATGAATTAGATGGTAATGGTTTAATTGTAAAGTTTACTGAAGCATTACTAAAAGATAATGTAAAATTAATCGACGTACCAAAAAGAAGGGAAATTAACAACAAAAAATATACAGATAAAGATGTTGAAAATATAAAAACAAATTTATATATACTTACGTTTAATTTCCCTGAACAATTACTACACACAATAGAGTCTATGAAAAAGACTCCTGAATTTTTAGAAAAACCTAATTTAATCTTATTAGATAATTCAACAAATGAAGATGCTAAAGTAAAAAATAAAGAAATATCAGAGGAATATAATTTTGAATACATTGATTTAGGTGGTAATACAGGTATTTGTGGTGGTAGGCAAGCGGCTGCTGAACATTTTCATACTTCAGACGCTGATTATATGTTCTTTTTTGAAGATGATATGACAGTCAACCCACCCGAACTTAGAGGTGAGGTATGTAGAAACGGATTTAGAAAATACATACAGAATCTTTATAATATTGTTCACAAAATAATGATGAAAGATGGCTTTGATTTTTTAAAACTTAGTTTTACTGAAGTTTATTTTGACAATGATAAACAATGTTCATGGTATAATGTTCCACAACATATTAGAACAGAAAATTGGCCACAATATGATAAGTTACCGGTAAGCGGATTAGACCCAAACGTACCATTAACAGAATTTAAAAATATAAGAAATGTTGATGGTGTTACATATATTGATGGTGAAGTCTATTACGCAAACTGGCCGATGATAGTATCAAAAGAAGGTAATAAAAAAATGTTTATAGACACAAAATGGGCTCATCCATATGAACAAACTTGGATGTCACATATGTATCAGATGACTAAAAGAGGTGAATTAAAACCGGCGTTACTTTTAGCATCACCGATATTACATGATAGAATTAAACATTATCAACCTAATGAAAGGAGAGAAAATTAAATTCTTTACTTAAATACTATATAAAATCGACTTTTAGGTTATTTATATAGTAAGAATTAATTTTAATGGCTAAATATAGAGTTTACGATTTAAGAGGTACTAAAACCACATCGTTTGACGGAATATTGGAGTATAAATATACACCAAAACCCGTTAAGGGTGATGTTGTTATTTCAGATGGTAAATCTTATGAAATAATTGTAGAAGAAAATACAAGTGAAACGACATTGCCTGAGGCTGACGAAGGGATTGTAAATTCAGAATTGATGGCGGTTTCTCCGTCAACAACACCGACTGTCACACCAACGGTAACACCAACCGTTACTCCGACTGACCCTACTTGTGCGTCTTTTGATTTTGATGTGACAAGGGTTGCGTTATCACCTACACCATCAAACACACCTACTCCAACACCCACAACAACACCGGCGAGAACGTCGAGTGGAACTACTGTGGTTTATGTTATAGATAGTGGTTACTTTGAATGTGGTGATATTATTAAATTACAGGATTGTGGAAATAGTGAGATATACTATTATGTTAACGGACCTATATTTTTTGAAGGTACTAAATTAGAAGTTAATGATATATTCACTGCGGAATTAAATGGTGTTGAATCATGTGTTAGATTTGTAAGTCAAACTAATGGTTCTTCAACACATTTCATTCAGAATATATCAGAAATACACGTATCATGTTGTTCACCGTCAGTATCGGTAACACCATCAGTCACACCATCAGTTACACCTTCAGTTACACCATCTATAACACCGTCTATAACTCCTAGAAATGGTGTTTCTTACGTTTACACATCATGTACCAGAAACCAAATGGTGGTACAAACGAGTGAAGTACCTAATGTTCTTTCAGGACATACATTTATCTATAATTCCTCTTGTTGGTCATATGTTGGATTCTTTACTAATCCATATAATCCACCAAGTGGATATATTGTAACTAATTATAGTGGTAATTATTTTAATGAACCATCAAACGATAATATTTTCACAAATTGCGATAACTGTTTATCGTCAGGTAATTTATATGTTACACCTACACCTACACCGTCGATAACACCATCGATAACACCAACCATATCTGTGACTCCTACGATAAGTATCACACCTTCGGTAACACCATCGATAAGTATCACACCTTCGGTAACACCATCGATAAGTATCACACCTTCGGTAACACCATCGATAACTCCAACAATAACTGTAACACCGTCGATAACACCAACTATATCTGTAACACCAACAATAAGTATAACACCATCTGCAACACCATCGGTAACTCCAACTATTAGTGTAACACCATCAGTAACAACAACACCTAACCTAACACCAACACCATCACCAACTGAGGGTGATAAAACAATTTACGTATTCTATCCAAATATATAATGGCTACACAAATTAATATATCATCGATAACAGGTACACCACCTTTTAATGTGTGGGTGTGTGACATATGTGGTGTTAGAGAAACGTGTGTATTTATTGAAACGATAATTGATAATACATATTATTTTGAACTACCTTTAGAGTTTGAAGATTTGACGGGTTATTGTATTAAAATTATAGATGATTACGGATGTTCTGTATGTCATTGTTTTGGTGATTCAGTAACACCAACACCATCAGTCACTCCGACTATTAGTGTTACACCGACAGTTACGCCTACACCATCTAATACGGCAACACCATCGGTAACTCAAACACCTGATGCGTCTCCAACAACAACATCAACACCGTCAGTAACTCAAACACCATCAGTTACACAAACTCCATCTAACACAGCAACACCATCGGTAACTCAAACACCAAGTAATACTGCAACACCTTCAGTAACACAAACTCCATCTAACACAGCAACACCATCGGTAACTCAAACACCAAGTAATACTGCAACACCATCAGTAACGCAAACACCATCTAATACTACAACACCATCGGTAACTCAAACACCATCTAATACTGCGACACCTTCGGTAACACAAACACCATCTAATACATCAACACCATCAGTAACACAAACACCTTCTAACACAGCAACTCCATCGGTAACTCAAACACCATCTAATACTGCAACACCATCGGTAACTCAAACACCATCTAATACTGCAACACCATCGGTAACACAAACACCATCTAATACTGTAACACCATCGGTAACTCAAACACCTGATGCGTCTCCAACTTCAACACCGACTCAAACACCATCTAATACTGCGACTCCATCGGTAACTCAAACACCAAGTAATACAGCAACACCTTCAGTAACACAAACTCCATCTAACACAGCAACACCATCGGTAACACAAACTCCATCTAATACTGCTACTCCATCAGTAACTCAAACACCATCTAATACTGCAACACCATCGGTAACTCAAACACCATCTAATACTGCGACACCTTCGGTAACACAAACACCATCTAATACATCAACACCATCAGTAACACAAACACCTTCTAACACAGCAACTCCATCGGTAACTCAAACACCATCTAATACTGCAACACCATCGGTAACACAAACTCCATCTAATACTGCAACACCATCAGTAACACCGACCCAATCACTTCCATTAGAACCCGCAAACGCGTTGTCTTTTTATGATTGTTGTAATGATGAATATTTCACAGTACTAACAGGTGGTACATTAAATACTGATTTTAATTCTAATCCTATGACTATTGGGACAGTATCTTTTTATGCTTTTGATACTCTACCATTCACTCAAAATAAGTGCTATGAAAGGGTAGAATATAATTCATCATATACATCATATAATTTAGAAAGTGGTTTTTGGATTTGGAATGATACTGACCATGGTAACTGTATTGACTGTATCAATAATTCTAGTAGTCAGAATTGTGTGGCAAATAATGTTTCCTTTAGTGCTTGCTGTGAAGGAGGTGCATATAATGTGGATGTTGCAAATAATCCACCCGAAGTTGGACAATCAGCTAAATTAAACTCTCAATTCGTTTCCGGTGGTGACACGTCCTTTATTTTAAATAATTGTTACATAAGAATACCTTATGATATCTCATACCCTAACGGTCCGTCAGTAGTATCTTTTACTTACGGAGATACTTACTCAGGTTGTTCGGAGTGTGAAAGCGTTAATCCATGTCCTGACTATTGGAATATTGAGACCTGTTGTGATAATATGACGGCAACTACCCAAACGACTGCTGCTATACCTTCATCATATGGTTTAATAGTTGGTGATGTGGTTTCACTTGATAACATCTGTTATACTTTAACTTCTTCAGCGACCACATCTTCATATTATCCGACATCTATTAATGTTTCATATATTGACGCGGCCGATTGTGTGTCAGATATAAATAATGAACCATGTGCGTACACATATGAGGTATGTGCCGAGACCGTTGCAGGGTTAGGTGATTTAGTGGTACAACCGACATTAATTAACTTAAACTTTAATTCATTATCACCTGGAGATTATAAGGAAGTGACTAACACAATAACTGCAAGTCCGACACCATTCCAAATATCAGATTGTTATAATTTAACAACATATGATGAAAATGTAGATTTCACAACACCATATAGTGTTGGTGACGCTTCGGATTGTAACCAAGCAGGTAAGTGTGATGTAATAAATGTACTTTTAACAAATTGTGACGATGGTGAAACTTCAATAATAAATATGTCCTACGTTTTTGCGACAGGTAATACAATTTCAAGTGGTGATACAATTAGTATTGCGTCATGGTCACCTTATATCGGTAACACAACAACAAATACTTGTTATGTGGTTGGAGGTAAAACAAACACAATAACATCATCTCAAAGTAGTGGAGTTATAGGTACTTATTGGGAGGAAAGTGCGTATAATTCTTCAGTACAAACAAACTGCGCTGACGAAGACTGTGGTTGTAGGTCAAAATTTGCAATATATGATGAATCGGGAGGTGGTGTATCAAATGTTTATTATAAAGGATGTGACGGAACGCTGTACGGGCCATTTACTATAAGTCCTGGCTCATCTTTAGCAATACCAGATACAGATTGTATAAATGTTAATAGTATTTGGTTATACGCATCCATATACAACTATATTAATGATATATCTGTCAGTGGTGCATACATTAATTGTACTTAATTTATTATAAAACATGACACAAATAACACAAAATAATTGTACAGTAAAGAGTTTAAGGCCGTTAGAGGTGATTTGTAATCCTACCAATGCGACTAGCCCTGAAACACAAGATGGTTCAATACAACTTTTTATAAACGGAGGGACATCACCATACACAGTTTCATGGAATAATGGGGCTCAAGGAACGTATATAGGTAATTTACAATCCGGAACATATACTGCAACTGTTACCGATTATTATGAAGATTATACTGAAACAATTTCATGTACTGTGGAGGATGATACGTTTTATTTGGATGAGTTTATAAAATGTTCAGGCTCATCACTTACGAGTACTAAAATATACGCAGAACCACTAACAGGTTTAGTTGAGGATAATGTATATAAATTTACAAATGTTAACGGGTGTTACTCATATAATCAAAGATTATTCTCGACAGGTCAGACATATTCGGCATTAACAATATCGAACATATATACAGGATGTACTGAATGTGAACCACCAACACCCGAACCAATAACCCAACCTACATTATGTTTAAGTAATGGTACTGACCAATATGAATTTACACCATCAGGAACAAATAGTGAAAATTATTTTGTTTGGGAAAATACGGGTAATACCTTAACTTTAAGTTATAATACTTCATTAAATAGATGGGAGATAACTCCATGGTATAATGTTGGTATAGGTCTTATGGTGAGGAATATAAACGAACAAATTCCGACAGGTAACTTCATTAATTTAGGTAATTCAAGACCTTTAACGTGGATTATGACTGAAGGAGAATGTGAAGATGTTGTACCAATTTCACTAAGTTCTCGTTCTATCGCAGAGTCATGTGCAGGTTCAAATAACGGGAGTGTTATATTAACTGCAAGTGGTGGATATTCACCATATCAATATAGAATACAAAACGTATCACCATACCCAACATATAGTGTATCAGGGATTTTTAATAATTTACAATCAGGAAACTATTTGGGAGAAACGATAGATGATAGTGGTAACACCACATCTACGGTATTCACAATCAACCAAGGTCAGGTAGGTATAAATCATACAGTAAGTTTGACTTCCAATTTAATAAATTCCACAAATGGTAGTAAAACATGGAATTATGGAGTTCAAATAAATCCCGCATTACCTTCAGGGGTGTCAGTAACCTTTGATATAGTATTAACACATATGAGAAAATACAGATATCCAGGTATTGCGAACTTTAATTATACACACACGATAACTAAAAATGGTTCAACCAATATCACATATACCTCATCGACAGAATATAGTACAAGTACTTCAACTAGTTGTGGTGTAAAACCGACGACAGAATATACGGTAACTTTTGCAAATACGGCATCCTCTGTTACATATAGTAGTAGCGATACTTCATTAAATGGTGAGGTAACTCAAACAGTAATTATTGATGGGTCAGGGTCATCATGTTTGCCCGAATGTAGAATGATAGGTGTATATAATACGGTATTACAAATCAATAATCTTACGATAAGTGGTAATGAATGTTCGAATGTAATTAACGCGAACACACCAGTATCACAAGACATAACAACATATGATTGCGCATCATAAAAAATAAAAGAAAGGAATAAATATTTATTATCAATGGGATATATTATTAAAGATACTGCAGCATTATTAACAACCAAACTTACTGACGCGGCAAGAAAAAAAATGTCAGAAGGTTCGTTTAATATCGCATACTTCCAAGTGGGAGATAGTGAAGTATGTTATGACTGCATCGAAGGTCAAGATTACACAACAGGTATGGTATTGGAGGCGGAATACAACGCACATAACCTCTCACCAATACCTGAAAAAAATAAAGGAAACATTAAATACCCAATAAAAGTAACAACTTCTTCAGATAATACTTTTGGAATACCCGTTAAGTCGGATTATATTGATAATATTTTTAATAGTGCATCACCAAGAGGTTTCTTTGGTACAGGTAGCACTACAACAACATATGACGATGTTTTAGTATCATCTGCGTATACCTTAAATCCGAATTTTATATTCGATATGTCTGAATTAAATTCGGGAGATACAATAACATTGACTGCGGATATTTTGGAATCATCGGTAAGTGGAAATGCATCAAATGGTGATTATATGTTTTTATTTTGTGGGTTATCGGGTTCAGTAGAACCGATAAACGTAGATGTCCCTATTTTATTTTATAAAGTAATTGATATTACCGGTAACACTTCGGGAAATACAGGAACAATAACCGTTCAAGTAGATAGAAAGTTACCTGATTTTAATACTATGGGTTATAGTGGAGATGGTAGAGCGATATTCTATCCTTCAGGTATGACTGCATTATATGACACATACACACCCGAATATTTTTGGGAAAACGATGCGATTAATTTTGAAACGGGATGTGATATTTCAAACACAGATGTAAAAGTTTGGAATATGAATATCCCATGGACTGAATCACCTGCAGGTGTGTTTAGTACGACACATAGTGGTTATACTACATACGATTCCAAAATTTACATAGGAACTAAAGAGTATTTAGGGTATAATTCAACAGGTCAAACGGATACTAGTGAAACGTATTATTATAACTCTTTTGCAAAAAAAGTTACAGTTCAACCTAAAGACCAAAAATCAATATCTATAGTTCACTATACCAACCAATCCATAGATAATTTTTATGGTGAAAAATTTGGATTACAACCATATGATTCTACTAACCCTGGTGATACAGGACAAGCAAGGAATTTTAAAATAACAATACCTTGGTTGATGTGGCATAAATCGGCAGATGGTAATATGGGTGAAACTTTCTATGTAGACCCTCCCGGATATAGTAGTTTGGATTTATTTCAAGAACAATACATTAAATCAGTTCCAAATACTAATATGAATGACCCAGGTCTAAGATATTACCATTTATGGGACACAAATACGAACACAAACGGATATCCAAATAGAGTAGGTAAAGTGTGGCCTGATTTAAAGTTAATTACGTTTGATGATGATGAAATCATCGCGGCAATGAGTTATAAATCAAATCGAAATTGGACACTACCAGCACCAAGTTTAGCATTAATCGCTCCGAATACGTGTAATAACACATCTGAAGATGACGAAGGGTTACTAAGTGGTTCAACAGAATCTTTGTGGTTAACATATAGATTTAAAAGTTCGGCGTTTACAGAATCTTTGCATTGTAATTATTATACTTTGATTACAGGTACCGACCCTGAATGTCCACCAGATACTGCAGATGTGACTGTTAGATTTGGAGATGAATTCCCGTTTTTACATAACGAAATTATTTCAACACCTTCAGGTTTTTCAGTAAACGAAATGATGGTCTTAGCGCAAAAAGTAACAACGGGTAACAGACCCGACCCATCAAAATGGAAAGAAATTAATGTAACAAGTCAATTAGAATCGACAAAGATTGACGGTTATTTGACTGTAACAGGTTTAACAAGTACTACTCTCGTAATAAATAAACCTGATTACGATTCTGCAGGTCTATATGATTTATCAGAACACATCGACATACCTTCTTTAGGTAATACAGGAATGACATTAAATTTTGGTGGTGAGTACTTCTTCTATGGTGAAATACAAACGGACATTCAGGCAACTATATATGTTATGAACTACCTATGTAATTTAGGGCAAACTCAATTTAAAACATCAACAAATCCAACATGGTCAGATTCAGATATTCCATATATTTCTGAAATTGGACTTTACGATAAAGATAAAAACCTTATGATTATAACTAAGGTACAATCACCTGAAATGAGGTTGGGTGTACAGCAGTATAGCATAAAGTTGGATTTTTAAATTATATGTCAAAAGAAACTCTTAAGAATAACCCAAAAGTTTTGGGATTGGATATCTCAACCAAAACTATAGGTTGGGCGTTGTTTGATTTAACCGATAAAAGTTTATTAGAATTAACTCACGTATCACCTGTTATTAAACCCAAACCTGAAAACGGTATGGAAGAGATGATGTATAAAGTGGATGCGTTCGAAGACAAATTAAACAACTATAAGAACTTGGGAATCACCAAAGTTATCATAGAAGAACCACTACTCAACTCAAATAATGTATGGACAGTAGGTACACTACTCAGATATAACTCAATGATTTCAAGGTCAATATATAATATCTTGGGTATTGTACCAAATTACATATCAACTTATAATTCAAGAAAGTTTGCTTGGCCTGATTTGGTACAAGAAAACGATAAGGGTAAGAGAGTATTGTTTGGAGGTTTACCCAAAACAATTGACAAGAAAGAATTAATTTGGAACAAGGTTTCAGATGCTGAACCACAGATTACATGGTTATATACAAGAAACAATACACTAAAGAAAGAATGTTTTGACCAAGCGGACGCTTACACTTGTGTATTAGGATATATGAAGAAAGAGAAGATATGGTAATGGAAATTAATCAAAAAAATCTAGGAAACTTTGCGATTGGTGAAAACCTTTTCGAATGGATTATTTCTAACATAGAGAAAGGTAGTACGATATTAGAATTAGGTAGTGGTACAGGAACTCATGAATTAGGTAAAATTTTTAATACACATTGTATTGAAGATAATAATGATTGGGTCAATAAATTTGATAATCTTACATATCATCACGCACCGATAAAGGACGGGTGGTACGATAGAGAGGGTCTAAAAAACTTACCAAAAGATTACAAACTCCTTATCTTTGATGGGCCTAGAGGTGATATAGGAAGAACAAAAGTTTTAGAAAATTTAGACTTATTTAACACTAATGTTCCAATTATTGTTGATGACACACATAGAAAAGTGGAAAAAGATATTGCGGAAAATTTAGTTAAAACTTTAAACAGAGATTTTATTGAGGTAAAAGAACACAATAAATCTGCTTACGTAATTATCTAATTGATTAGTCGGGTTTCATTTACTATATTATAGTTTATGGAACACACCGACGAAGGTCTCATAGTTGATATGCTTACAGGTATGTTTGGTGATGCTCATAACCATAATGAGTATCGTCACCAAATATCTTTTGACTGTCCTGTATGTTCATATGACATTAAAGGTTTGGATAAAGGAGATGGGAAAGGAAACCTTGAGATAAACTATGGGGAACATGTATTCAAATGTTGGGCATGTGCTGAAACACATAATACCAAAGGTCATTTGGGTTGGTTGATAGAAAGATACGGAGGAAAGAAAGACAAACAATACTATGAACTTATCAGACCCGATGAGTTTGTTAGAGGAGAAAAAGAATACAAGAAGTTAAGGTTACCAAAAGAATACCATAAGTTTGAAGATGTGAGTGATATCTTCCCTGAAAAGAGAAGGGCTATGAACTATTTAAAGAGTCGTGGTATCACTCAAGACATCATAGATAAGTACGACATAGGATTTGCGTATGAAGGCGACTATGCGGGTCGTATAATCGTCCCATCGTTTGATAAAGAAGGAGAACTAAACTATTTTGTAAGTAGAAGTTGGAATCCAAATACCCGAATGAAGTATAAGAACCCTGAAGCGGCTAAGGAGTTTCTTATCTTTAATGAAAGTAGAATAGATTGGAACAAAGATATTTGGATAGTTGAGGGTGTTTTTGATGGATTCTTCGTTCCAAATTCAATACCTTTGTTGGGTAAATACATAAACGATAATTTATGGGAGGTATTATATAACAAAGCCAAAAAAAACATTATCATATGTCTTGATGATGACGCATGGGAAGATGCGAAGAGACTTTACTATAAGTTGTCAGGTGGTAAGTTATATGGTAGAATAAAGATAATAAAACTACCTGAGGGTAAGGACTTAGGAGATTTGAGAGGAGAGATACCTGAAGGTTCATATGTAGAATTAGAGAAATAATGGAAACTATATTAGAATTAAGTAAATTTAATCACGTAAAATATTACGACGGTCCTCATAAGTATTTTATTGGTGACCGTGAACTGATTAGTGCAACGACTTTTATTGGGAAGTTCAAACCAAAGTTTGAAACTGAAAGAATTGCAGAACAATACGCGGCAAAACGTGGGTTAGATGTTAAGGATGTAATAGCGAATTGGGATTTAAAAAGAGACACTTCAACAGTAAAAGGTTCCGCTTTACACGATTACGCGGAGAACTGGTGGAATAATAAAGAATTCCCATATGACCCATCTATTGCGGTTAAAAAGTTCGGACATGATACTATAAAAGAGTCGTTCGATAAGTGTCAGACAATATTCAAAAACTTTTATGAGGATTCAAGAATTAATTTAATCCCTGTAAAAATGGAATTGGTTGTGGGTGATGAAGATTACGGTATTGGAGGTATGGTTGACTGTTTGTTTTATAACAAGAAATCAGGTATGTTAGAAATTTGGGACTATAAAACAAACAAGGAGATAAAAACAAAGAATGATTATGGTCAAACATTTAATGACCCAATTTCACATTTAGATATTTGTGAGATTAATACCTACTCACTACAATTATCTTTATATAAGTATATTATTGAAAAGAATACAAATCTAAAGATAGGTAATTGTTATCTTATTTGGATTAATGAAAAAAATAAAAACTATAAGGTTTTTAAGTGTAAAGATTTAGAAGCCGAAATTAAATTAATGTTAGAAGAATTATGACTATGGATATAGGAAATGGTGGTAAACAAGTTAAAATTAATGTTGCAGATGCGCCAAATATAGAATGTGAAAATTGTCAAAACATATATTTTGATAAAAAATATGTTATAAAAAAAATTAGTAAATTATTAATTGGAACATCTGAAGACCAGTTAGTACCTATGGAAACATATAAATGTTCAGAATGTGGTCATATAAATAAAGATTTTGTAGTATGAGATTGTCTAATTATATTGGTAAAACTCCAATGATAAGAATTAGTGATAAGTTATTTGCTAAAGCTGAGTTTTTAAACCCAACGGGTTCAATAAAAGACAGACCTGCGACATATATTATCAATGATGCGGAAATGAAAGGTTTAATTAAACCGGGTGATACTATTATTGAGGCGACATCGGGCAACATGGGTATTTCATTTGCGTGGTTGGCGGCGGAAAGAGGTTATAACTGTAAGATTGTTATGCCTTCAAATATGTCTGAAGAGAGAAAACATATGTTAAAGTTATATGGTGCGGAATTAATTGAAGTGGGTGAAGGTGATTTTGATGGTGCAATAAATTTAAGGAATGAACTATCCGAAAAAAACGGATGGTTTAATTGTAATCAGTTTCATAATCAACTTAATATATTGGCACACAAAGAAACTACCACCAAAGAAATATTAGATTTTTTTGATAAAAATGAAGACCTTTACATATCTGCGGTGGTTTCTGGTACAGGTACAGGTGGAACACTTATGGCGTGTAATTACAATATCGTTAAGAAATACCCGATTTGTAAAACGATTGCTGTTGAACCTGAAGAAAGTGCGGTGATGAGTGGTGGAAAACCGGGATTGCACGGAATCCAAGGTATTGGTGATGGTAGTAAATTTCTTGTGGACTTGAATGTTGTTGATGAAATTATTACTATTAATACAGAAGACGCGAAAAACAGAGCAGTTAGACTTGCAAAAGAAGATGGTATTTTTGTAGGGATATCCGCAGGAGCGAATGTTTTGGCATCAGAAAAATGGATTGAAAAAAATAAACCTGAAGGTATTGTGGTGACATTCTTATGTGACCGTGGTGAAAGATATTTAACTTGTATGTAATGATTAAAAAATTAATACACTTTTCTGACTTACATGTCAGACTATTTAAAGACCATGATTTATATCGTGGTATTCTTGAAGATGCATTAACTCAATGGAAAGAACATAAACCGGATAGGATTGTTTTTACGGGTGATTTGGTTCATTCAAAAAATCAGATGACACCTGAGTTGATAAATTTTGTGGCATGGATTCTTACGGAGTGTTCTAAGATTTGCAAGACTGTATTGATTATTGGGAACCACGATTTCCTTGAGAGTAATTTAAGTCGAGTCGATGCGTTATCACCAATCATAGATTCACTTAAAAATCCTGATATTGTTTATTATAAGGATAGTGGTGTTTATACAGATGAAAACATTGACTGGATTGTTTATTCATTGACTAATCATAATTTAAGACCTGAAATTGATAAGTCTGATAACTTAAAAATTGGTTTATTCCACGGACCTATCCAAGGATTGACTACAGATATTGGTTACACCTTTGATGACGGGTTTGACACTGACAGGTTTAGTGGTTGTGATTTAGTATTATGTGGTGACATACATAAACGACAAATCTTTAACATTCCTGGAGGAAAAAAAGCATACATGATAGGTTCAACAATACAGCAAAATTTCGGTGAAAACGTGAATAAACACGGATATGGAATTTATTATGTCGATGAAGATAAATATGAAACTATTGATTTAACAAATCCTAGACCATTCTTAAACTTCAAAATAAGTTCAATAGAAGATTTAGAAAAAGGTGATGAACGACTCGTTAATGTTTAATTTCGACCAATCTGAAGAGAAAGAAATAAAAGATTTCTGTAGGTTAAATGAACTTGATTATATGGACTTTATTAAATCATGTTTTAATAAAGGTTATCAAATTGAAAAATATGGTTTGTTAAATATAAACGGACAGACGGTAATTGAAAAAGAAGTAGTTAAGGAAGTACCTATTGAAAAAATTGTAGAAATAGAGAAAGAAATTATTATAGAAAAACCTATTGAAATTATTAAGGAAGTTATCATAGAAAAACCTATTGAAATTATTAAGGAAGTTATCATAGAAAAACCTATTGAAATTATTAAGGAAGTTATGGTAACTAATAATGAAGAAATCAATATATTACTTTCAAAAATAAGTGAGTTAGAAAATAAACCTGAAAAAGTAGTGGAAGTAATTAGGAAGAGTGATAATAAAGAAAAACAACAAATGTTACAAAAGACAATACAACAACTTAGAGATGATATAAGAAAAAAAGACGAAAAAATTTTACAGTTGGAAAAAGATATTATACATTTAAAAGAAATAAACCGACCAATTAAAGGACAATTTATGAGGTCATCAAACTTATATGATAATTTATAAAAATGATAGAAATGATATTAATATGGATAATTGCCGCATATGGAATGACTAACATTCTTGTTTACGGTTCAATTTTTGAAAACTTACGTAATTCGATACATAAAACATCTGAAACCAAAGTACCGATTATATCACCACTATTTAAGTTCTTATCAGGTCTTATTAGTTGTGTTATGTGTACATCCACATGGGTTGGATTTTTTATGAGTCTATTCTTTTCTCCGTTTACATTTTATTTTGGATTACATCCTATCTTTGGGTTATTTTTTGATGGAATGTTAGCATCAGGTTTTGTGTGGGCGATAAACGCAATAGTAGAATGGTTCGAAGAAAATCGAGGTTAAAACCACTTATTTTTTTTAAAATATAACCACAACAAACCAACGGTTAAAACACTTAAAGAAACGAAAACCCAAAAACCGTAATGACTATTTAGGAATGGTATATCAGTAAAATTCATACCAAATAAACCGGTAAAGAATGAAAGTGGTAAAAATAATGTTGACCATATAGTTAACAGATTCAATCTTTTATTAATTTTATCTGACTGTATTTTATCTATTATGGACTCTAACATATCGTAGTGTTCCAATAAGTCCTTACAATATTCGCGATTATCAATAAGTTCTTTCTTTAGTAGGAAGAACTTTTTATTATCAACATTTTTACCTTCAAAAATATCGGATTCGAAATTTTTTAATTCTGTTCTGAGTTTTTCCAAATGTCTATTATCCATAATACGCTTTCTAATAAATACATTAAACCAACAATTAATAACCCATAATGTGTATAACCATTGTTGACAGATTCATTAAAATCTTGTATAATTGAAGGGATGGACGATACTATAATAGATAGGGAGAAAATAAGTTTAACCCAAAGATTGTTCATTAATTTTTTCATAATTAAATAATTTAAAATATAAATATCATGCCAAAATCAAGAGTAAGAGGTGGTAAAAAATCACACAAAAAAAGAATTCAAAAAAGAAATCAAAACATTGCTTCACAACAAAATAGAATTCAAAAACTATGGGAGCAAGAACTTGAAAATAGAATGAAAGAATTGAAAATGACAGGTGAAACCGAAAATCAAGAAATAGATACCTCAGAACCGTTGGACATTAAAGTCTAATGGACTTATTCAATCAACCTAAGGACTTTAACTATGAATATATGAGACATAAAATAAATGTAGATGAATTAGAAAATCCTTATGTACAAGTAGTATGGGAGGATACTCCTGAAAACTTTACACAAGAAAGAATCAGGAGAGTACGCTCGTATTTTGAAAAAAAATACGCATCAAAGAACGTAAATGTGGTTACGAAAGTAAAAACTGTTGATGATGAAATTCAGTCAGTTGACGTTTCGATGAATATTCTTGATGAAAACTTTCAAAAAAGTTTAATCACTAAATACCTGAACGCACATGAGTTATCAGATGATGAAAATGAAATCTTAAAATTCAATGACATTGTTGAGAACAAAATCAGTTCAGAAAAATCAGATATAACACCATTCAAAAAGTGGTACATTAATAAGATTGAGTTTTCTAACTTCTTATCTTTTGGTGATAATCAAGTTTTGGATTTTGATAAAGTAAAAGGTATAACTGCGGTTGAATCAAATCCACCAAACTTTGGAGGTAAGACGGTATTAACTGTGGACCTTTTACTCTTCCTTTTCTTTAATACAACAACGAAAACAAATAAGGCAGAAGAAATCTTTAACAGATTTAGAGATAAAAATAAGGTTAGTGTTAAAGGTGATATTACTATTGACGGTGAAGATTATATTATTGTTCGTGAAGTTGAAAGAAAACTAAAACGAACAGGTGACGGATTTACTGTGAGCACCAAGTTGGATTTCTTTAAAAAACTTGCTGACGGTTCTTTAATGAATTTTACAGGTGAGCAAAGACGAGAAACCGAAGAATTCATTAAAAAATCTATTGGAGAGATGAATGATTTCTTAATGACAATTCTCACCACAGCAAGTAATTTGGAAGAATTGATTGACTCAAAACCAACAGCAAGAGGACAAGTCTTATCTCGATTTATGGGGTTGGATTCGCTAAAACTAAAAGAAGAAACAGCAAAAGAGATTGTTTCAAATTTTAGTAAACGAATGACATCTAATCTATATAATATCGAAGATTTAAAATCAGGTATTGATGATAATAAATTAAAAATTACTCAAGAGAAAGGTAATATCAAAACTTATAACCAAAACTTAGAGGATGTAATAGATAGAATTGATAAAGGTCAAAAATATCGTGATGAGTGGTTACAGAAAAAACATACAGGAATCGATAATGACTTGTTGAGAGTTAATCCAAACAACTTGGAATTGGAGATTAAGAGTTATGAAACAAAAATTTCTAATACTCAAACCGAGATTAATTCTTTGAATATTGTTGAACCGTCTGAATATTATCATGAAGATAAACACGATGAGGTGAAAGAACTCTTATCGAATGAGAAAGTTAATCTGGGCACATTGCAGTCCAAGAGAAGGGATATTGAATCCGAACTCAAAAGTTTTGAAGGAGGTATTGAATGTCAATATTGTGGTATTGTTCTTGCTCAATCGGAATACAATGAGAAAAGAAAGAAGGAATTAAATGATATTGTAATTGGAATTTCGCATTCTTCTATCATACTTGAAGGTTACGAACAAAAGGAAAAGTCTTTTGTTGATTTGAAACGACAGTTCGACGAATATGAGAAGAACAAATTAATAAAAGAAAAGTACGAAATTCAAATCGAATCTTTTGAACTTAAAAAGAATTCCGTGGAAGAAACTCTTCAAAGATTCAAAGACCAAGAGATTAAGGTTAATGAGAATAATAAAATCGATGAAGTACTTATGAAGGCGGATATGAGATTGGATGATTTAAACCGAGAAAAAGATGGTATTAACTCATCTATAACAACGTCTAAAAACAACATAGTTAAGTACGAAGAAAAGATAGTAGAACTTGAAAGATATATTGAAACAATCAAAAAAGAGGAAGAACAATATAGAATTTACAAAATTTACTTGGAGTTATTCGGAAAGAAAGGTATTTCAAAGATGATTATGAGAAGCATGACACCTGTCATTAACTCTGAATTGCAAAGACTTCTTATGGACTCTGCCGAATTTAAACTTGAGGTTCGCATTTCAGACAAAGACGAGGTTGAGTTTTGGATGGTAGACAATAATACTCAAATAGAAAAACTTATGAGTAGCGGTAGTGGTTATGAAAGAACCATTGCATCACTAGCTCTCAGAGCAGTACTATCCAAAGTGTGCTCGTTACCTAAACCAAACATAGTTGTATTTGATGAGGTCTTCGGAAAGATATCCAACGATAACCTTGAGATGGTTTCTGAATTCTTCCATAAGATAAAATCATACTTTGAGAAGATATTTGTCATCACACACAACCCGATGGTAAGTCAATGGTCAGACTCCATAGTTAAGATTCAAAAGAATGATAACGTTTCTAAAGTGATACAATAATATGTATTTTGAATCTAAACCATTAATTAATATTATCACAAGATACTCCAGAAAAAATAGATTTCTGGAGTATCACTTACCTTCGATAAAATCACAAACATATCGGAACTTTAATCATATTATTACGTTCGAATATGAGAAAGACAGAGAGTGGTTGGAATTGGTAACTGACAAAGAAACGACAACTTTATGTAAAGTACATCCTGTTAAAAAATTGGAAGGACTTGAACGCTCTTTTTATTATTCACAGTGGGGAGATTACTTGGACTTTGATACCATAAATTACCAAGTCAGAAAGGATAATGAAGAAGTTGACACATCACCAAATTGGAAAGGTGGTAGATATAAACTACCTCATTTTCCTTTTAATATATATTTGATTCGAGCAGAAAAAAAAGTTAAAGAAGGGTTTATTATTTATTTGGATGATGATGATAGATTATATAGTAATGATGCTTTAGAAATATTATCTGAAAATTTTTTAGATAAGGATACACTTTATATCTTCAAACAAAAATTCATGGAATCGATACATCCAAAAGATTTTGCATTAGAACATGATAAATTAAATTGCCCACCAGCATTAGGTGTTGGTTTCAACAGTTCGGTCTTTGGGTACCATTCAAAATATTTGGAATATACGGCTTGGGAACAATGGTCTGGTGATGATTGGAGGACATTTCAGTCTTTATGGTATAACATACCCAAAAGAGATTATATTGATAACATAATTATAGAAGTCGAATCGACGGGTAATGGTAAAATAGATTTGTGATAAAATTTTTCATACCATAGTGTTGGATAATTAAAAAAAAGTCTTATCTTTGTTGTGGGAATGGTTGTAACAGGATATGGAGTTAATCCTTAATCTCCAAGTCAAGAACTTGGCTTCTAAGTTCGGGTTAATGTGACCTCAAACCGAGCGGTTGAAACACATTTTCAAAAGAGACCTTGATGGTCTCTTTTTTTTTGTTTATACTTTATATATGAATTGGACAGAATACTTTTTGAATATCGCGGAGACGGTAAAACTTAAATCTAAAGATAAACGTACTCAGATAGGTGCGGTGATAGTTGGACAGGATAATGAAATTGTATCCACAGGGTACAACTCATTTCCTCGCGGTATTGACGATGAGGTGGATGAAAGACAGGTAAGACCTGAAAAGTATTATTGGATTGTCCATGCCGAGATGAATGCGATATTGAACGCTGCTCGTATTGGTGTAAGTACAAAGGACTGTACTATGTATCTAACCTGTGGTGTTCCATGTTCAGATTGTTGTAGGGGGATTATTAACGCGGGTATCAAAAAGATATACGTTAAAAAAGAAGACACCACTCGTAACCGTGAACATTGGGATGCCCATGCTGCTCGGTCACGAGTGATGTTTGAAGAGAGTGGTGTTGAAGTTTGTTTTTATGAGTAAGTATACTTATATTTGTACTTATGGGAATTAAAGATTTAGACACCGCAGTAAACGAGATGGATGTACAAGACCGTTATAGGGTTGCATTCAGAAATGCGTTTAAGGATATTATTTTTGAATCAGATTACAACACTGATGGTATTGCTTATTCTAAAAGTAATAAGCTTACTATGATTGTTGAACAGAAATACGGTTATAATTTTATGAACTTGAAAGATAGGGCGAGAGCTGTCAGTCAAGTTATTAAATACGTAAAGAATATTCACGATACTGATGCAACAAAAGTACCTAAAGTCGCCGTCATCGGTGACGAAAATGAAACATTTGTAGTACCAGTATCAGACATCATCAATTATATCTCGATTAAAGATTACCAATGGAGTCTTTCACCATCCTCAATGTATAAAGATGAGGTGCTGATTAATGATTTGATTGAAGACGAGATTGTTAAAAATCTTTATATTTACAATCCTAAGAATGAGTTTCGTGAAATTGTAAATAAAATTAAAGAAGTTAATAAGGGTATTTTTGTACCTAGAACACTCACTGAAAAAAACATTGACCGTGTATTTGAGTACTTTTGTAATAAGATTACTATGAAAATAGGTAAAAATATTATTAAACCTAATGATATGGTTAATCTTTTTGCTCATATCATGCTACATCCAGATAGTGTTGTACTACAAGGTAATAAGTTGTTTACCACAATGTTTAAAGACACGATTATTATTGGTAATGTGGATAATTACAACGGGTTCGTACAGGAATTTTCAAGAAAGTATACACCCAAACAAAAACATGTATTTACCGCTATTTTGGATAGACTTATTGAAGATACAACTCGTCGTAGGCAAGGTGAGTTCTTTACACCAACCATTTGGGTTGATAAGGCACACGAATACATTGCATCAGTTTATGGTGATGATTGGAAAGAAAAGTATGTGGTATGGGACCCAGCATGGGGAACAGGTAACTTGACTCGTGACTACAAATTCCGTGAGTTGTATGTTTCAACATTGAACCAATCAGATATTGACACTGCAAACCAAATGGGTTACAATCCTGAGGCTACAAAGTTTCAGTACGACTTCTTGAATGATGACTACGATAAACTTCCTGAAGGTCTTCGTAAGGATATTGAGGAAGGTCGTCAAATTATTGTGTTGATGAATCCACCTTATGGACGTGCATCTAATGGTCGAATTGCTGACGGGTCATCAAGAACGGGTATTGCTATGACTACGTTAAGAGATGAAATGTTGAGTGAAGATTACGGTAAATCAGTTCAACAACTTTATACGCAGTTTATGTATAAGTGTAAAAAATATGGAATGGATATTTGTATGTTCTCAAAACCTAATTTCGCGACCGCTCCGTCATTTAATAAATTTAGAAAAAACTTTATGTCAGAATATGAGTTTAGTGGTGGGTTTGTTATGGATGCAGCTGAATTCGCTGATGTGAAGTCTTGGCCTTTAACCTTTACTATTTTGTCGTTTAAGAAATAAATCGTATATTTGTATTAATAAAAAGAATAATTTATGTTTGATTACGATATCCTGAAAGTTAACGACTTTAACATTCAAAAAGAGGGGGTTAAAAAATACTACAGTACTGATGGTTTACAAACCATTAAGGAATGGTATAAAGATGAAAAATCCAAAAAAATAGATTTTCCTGGGTGTTCTAGTGTTTTTAACTTGGTAGATAAACATCGTTCATCGTTAAGGGAAGATAGTGTGGGATATTTTTACTCTGATAGTAATTCAGTTGAGAAAAATGCGGTAAATGTCGGATTATTTACTATGGGTTTTTCACACGGACAGGGTAATTCAGTCACTAAAAATAATTTCATTAAAGTTACATCGTCATTTTCAGCACGTAGACTTATTGTTCCAGATTGGATTAATGAAAAAGATGAATACCTTTCACCAAATGAATCTCATGAACAATTTGAACAATTTAAATATGACTCTTTAGTGTATTCATTATTCAACAATGCTTCGTACCAATCCTCACTTCGTCAGGTAGAGTACAAAGACAAGTTGTGGGATATCAAAAACGAATTCTTTTGGATGTCAAAGGACCGAATGAAAGAATTGGCAGACGAGAACGGTTACGATAATCTTTACAACGACGCTCGTACCTCTTCAGACCGTCACGTATACAATCTTCTCTTTGGTGAAGAACGTATCTACGACAAAATCTCTGACGATGCAAAGGCAGTCTTAGACAAAGCAACTGAATTAGTTGAACAGTCACTTCAGATGCGTCAGGTGATGGCTGATGACCATAACCATTTGGACAGTTGGGATGCTGGTTATGCACAACTCAAACTTGTATGGAAAGAATACTTTGAAGAAGACTTCAAAGAGTTCCGTCAACTATACAAAAACCTTGAGGACCGAATGCGTCCATTGGTTTACGAACTTGGATTTTTAATGAAGTAATATTATGGATACAGAAATGATTAAAATGTTGATTGAGATGTCAGACGCGGATGGTGTATACACGATGATGCGAGACATGGGTGAAGATGATATGGCGGATTGGATTGAAGAAAACTACTTTGACTAATTAAAAAAGTTTTATTACACTTGTTAAACAATTAAAAACAAAAAATATGAAAAATTACATTCTAACTTTAGTTATGTTGGTATTGACAACCATTAGTTATAGTCAAGAATCACCAACAGAATTTAAATTTCACCTTGAAGGAGACCCTATTGGATTGTTAGGTAGTCCATCAGTATTGAATGATTATGTAGTAATCACATATGACACAACAACGAATGAGACGACTAACTACCAACGAGTTTACAATTGGATTTTGGAAACATATAAAAATCCTGATGAAGTTATTGTTGGTCAAAGTGAAAATCAGTTCATAAAAATCAATGGGTTTGCGTCTAATCTTTATTATCGAGGTATGATGTTGGCAAGTGAGGATGTAAGATATTCTATTTCTTTTAGGTTCAAAGATAATAAGGTTAAAATGGAACTTACAAGTATGGAGTCATATACACCTCCTAACTATAAGGCGAATATTTCAGGAGGTTGGAGTACACTAAACGCCATTTATGTTCATAAAACTAATGGTCAACCAAAAACTGCAAAGGCACGAGAATGTGTTGGAGTCACTGATGTTATGATTGAAGGATACTTCAATTCATTGGTTTATGAGCTGACTAACTACACAACACCAACAGATAATTTAATTGATGATTCTGATTGGTAAACGAACCATGTGAGGGCAGAACGTTGGGCGATAACGTAAAGCGCATTTTTAAAAAAAAGTTCGTAATAGGTTTGTCATACCAAAATTTTTATTATATTTGTATTATGAAAACAGTTATTTTTGATTTGGACGGAACATTGGCAGACATTACCAAACGGAGAGAGATGTCAACCAAAGAGAATGGTAAGATTGATTGGGATGTATTTTTTGAGCCCAACAACATTTGGTTTGACTTGCCGAACGAACCTGTTATCACCATGGCTCAGTTGTTGAGTGAGAAACATCGTATTGTTATCTTCTCAGGTCGCTCCAAAGCCACCAAGACTGAAACCAAACGGTGGTTACAAAAGTTTGATGTACCGTTCGATGTTATTAAGATGAGACCAACCAGTAACGAATGGAAGTTTATGCCCGATGATGAGTTGAAACAACATTGGTTGGACTCACTCTTTAAAGATGAAAAGAAGAAAGATATTCTTTGTGTCTTTGATGACAGACAAAAGGTCGTTGATATGTGGAGGAGAAATGGAATTACTTGTTTTCAAGTGGATGAAGGAAATTTTTAAATAAGTTTGGTGGTTTAGAAAAAAGCATTATATTTGTGGTATGAATAAGACACTCTTGTGGTTGGACGACCTCCGAGACCCAACCGATAACATTTGGAACAACTGGATTGCACGTCAAGGTCTTAACCCGATGAATTACGACATCACT